>Ga0210377_10000286_pt1 | contig 47988 bp, 58 predicted proteins | sample PLM4_65_b1redo_FD_155480 | JGI IMG/M metagenome (GOLD analysis project Ga0210377, IMG submission 155480) | Groundwater sediment microbial communities from an aquifer in East River, Colorado, USA - PLM4_65_b1 redo | ecosystem: Environmental > Terrestrial > Soil > Riparian zone | place: USA: East...
TTCAATCTAACCGGGATTACATCGACCATGATGCGAGTGCAGGCCGGCATCAAGCACAAGGAAACCCTGCGACAATATACGGTCAGATTGAAAGGTGCCGGATTCATTGAGCAAGTCGGCAATCTCTATTACCCAACAGATCAAGGGATAAGTTTCAACGGAGGCGCACCCGAACCACCACGCGATACGCAAGAAGTAATGGCAATGTGGATGCACCATTTCAACGCCGGGGCCAGACGGATGTTGCAGTATCTCGTGGATGAGGGTGGCGAGTTTCGAACGTCTGAAGATGTAATGACTGCGGCCAACATTCAACATCCCGAAACGTACAGGCAATACAAAGTTGAACTGAAAAGCACTGCGTTAATTATTGAACAAGATGGAATGATCGCAGCCAACAAAGAGACGTTCTTCCTGTGACCACATCCGAACGCGCCGTAGCAATCGTCAACGCCGAAGCTGAGCATGCAAAAGCGGAAGCCGCAAAGCTTCAACTCGGAGATTCATACGCCTTTGAAAACTTTAAATCAAGAATGATAGACCGGGTAGAAATTCTTCTCAGGCAGATCCCGGAAGCCCCGGAAGAAGAGAAGAAAATAGAGCCGGGATTATTTGACAATTCAATCTAAACTTCTTATATTCTGAAGGGACATGACTGCAACTTTAAGACCGAGATTCTTTTCACCCGTAGGCCGGAAAGCCAAAGCATGGTGTTGCAGCCAATGTCCCACTTTCTGGCCTACGGCTTTTTTATGCCCTCTATGAACTCACAAGAGCTCTCTCCTTACGCAAAGAAACTGCGTGACCCCCGTTGGCAAAAGAAGCGGCTGCAAGTGTTAGAAAGAGACTCCTTCAAATGCCAAGCATGTCTTGCTACCAAAAAACCGCTTCATGTACACCATAGAATTTATGTGAGGGGTAGGGATCCGTGGGATTATCCGAGCTGCTCTTTGGTAACGCTTTGTGAAGATTGCCACGAGCACGAATCTCATAATCGATTCCTTGATGAGGAAGCATTTTTGCACGAAGTAAGGGCGGCTGGATTCTTGGGTAAGGAACTGCGTGGTTGGGCGGTCGGAATTCATTTTATGAAATTATTAGATTTGCCGGCGATTGTAGCATCGGCATATTACAAGGCGTTCCTTGCGCCAGAAACGCAACGATATTTGATTGACCAATTTTTGAAAACGCCAAGAAAAAAGGCGAAGATCAAAAAGACATTGAAAGAGAAATCTAATGGCGTGGCTCAGACTTGATTGTGCGATGTTAGATGATGATTTCGTAAGGCATATTAGTGGGGATGAATTCAAGGCGTGGACGTTGTTTCTCTTGCGCGTCAAAGCACTTGGAGCAAGGGGAAGCGTACCGATTTCCTCCACTGCGACATTGGCATATAACTGGATGGTCCCGGAGACTGCTGTGATCTCAATGCTCAAAAAAGCCCGGGAATTTCCGGGCTCCGATGGGAAACCGGGTGACCGAATTTTCGAGGACGGAGGACGTTGGTATGTCAAGAATTGGTCAAAATACCAGGAAGATCACAAGGCAATAACCGCAAGGGGGGAAACTTCCGGTGATGTGCCAGACGGGACAACACTACCCCACAATAACACTACCCTACAGAACCCCACAAAAGATATTATGAACAAACTCTTTAGTCTCTGGAATTCGCAAGGTATTCGTAAACATCAAGAGATCACTTCGGCAATAGAAAAGGCATTCGAGAAAGCTCGGAAGATTTGGAATGTCGAACAAATCCAACTTGCAATCAGTAACTACGGTAAAATTCTTGCTTCTCCAGAACTATATTTTTTTCATTACAAATGGACGTTAGAAGAATTCCTGACGAGAAAGAATTCGATACGTCAATTTGTCGATCCTGTCTGCTTTGAAAATTTCAAAGAAAGGAAAAATGCGAATGGAACTTCGGGACACAACAGCTCACTTCATGAGCAAACTAAAACTGCTTCGGGACGTTTTACAAAAGCCGGTGGTATTAGACCCCGAAATGGAGAAACGCCGGGAGCTACTCAGAAGTACAATCTCGACGAACCCGATGTTCCAAAACCTGGCGCGGATTCCAAAAAGGTATCAGGGAAAAACTCTTGAGACATACATCGGGCCAGAGCGGGTAAAATCTGATGCGATGAACGCACTTGTCAACGACGGCTCGATAATTCTCAGTGGGCCACCCGGAGTTGGCAAAACTCATTTAGCTGTTGCGCTCTTGTACGAATGGGTGATAAGTAAGCCGCAGGTTCTGAATGAAAACAGGTTAATATGGGACAAGGTTCAGGGTGCTCCGAGGTTCTTACCGAGTGTGGAATTTTACTCTGAGCTCAAAAGCGGATTCTCTACCGAGAAAGATGAGCGGGAAATTTTGATGCCATACCTGAAAACACCGTTATTGATTCTTGATGATGTCGGCTCGGAGAAAATATCGGACTGGACGCGGATGTGTCTCTACCAACTTGTTGATACTCGTTACCGAGAAGTCCTGCAGACTATCGTTACGACAAACCTTAATCTGCGTGAACTGTCCGAGCAACTTGATGATCGTATCGTTTCTCGTTTTCATGAAATGGGAATGATTATAGAACTCGATGGAAAAGATTTCAGGACTCATACGCGATGACTGAACCGGTTGGCATCAAAGAGGCGTTAGGCTCCTACTTCGATCCTTACAACGAAAGTGGACTTGAAGCAAGGTGGCAGAGAACTTTACGGGAACTGAATATCCCATTCAAACAACAGGTTAAACTCAAGAGGCAGAAGCGACGATTGGATTTCGTGATTGATAAAACGCTGAACATCGAACTTGACGGTCTCATGTATCATAAGTACGAAGAAGATGTTAAACGAGATATTCAGGTTGCTGCCGCGGGATTCAAAATAGTCCGCATCAACGATGAAATCTGTTACCGATATACCTATGAGTGTATCGCTTGGATTGTCCGTTGTCTCTTACCTCACATGGACAATGAGCGAATCAAAAGCTATCGAAAAGCAGAGGGTGACTACAACGTGACCTTGCGAGTATTCAATCCAATCGGACGATACTACTGGACATGTTTCGTATGAATAACTTCCATGACTGCGGCAAAGTCATCCCCGAGCGGGAATGGGCGACACACAATTGCGCGGTGAACGGACCATGAACGAATATTCATTAACGAAGAAGGATATGAAGAAGTGAAATACTCGATCATCTACGCAGATCCACCGTGGGCATATAGAAACAAAAACACTGGGGGGTCTATGAACAGTGGAAGTAATGCGAAATACCCCACGATGAGTGTAGATGAAATTGCAAATCTCAAAGTGCGCTCTATCGCCGACAAGAACTCCGCACTCTTTCTTTGGGCCACCGTTCCATTGCTGAAAGAAGGCTTGTTCGTCATGGAAAGCTGGGGATTTTCATACAAGACGATGATAACCTGGCGCAAGATTATGTCGTTGGGGATGGGGTGGTGGTTCCGAGGTCAGACAGAACATCTATTGCTTGGAATACGTGGGAACGTGAAGGCGTTCCGGCTTCAGGAGGCAAATTTTCTGCAGATAAAGTCTCTTCGGCACAGTGAGAAGCCCGAGGAATTTCGTGCTATGATCGAACGAGCAACAGCCAATATGCCCGTTCGCAGACGCTTGGAAATGTTCGCACGCAAGCGCGTGAAAGGTTGGCACGTATTCGGCAACGAAATTGAAGGAGGAATAAAACTCAAATGATGGCGCACTCCACAGTAACAAAACAGCTCCTTCCCGACATCGAAGAACTTGAAGCCTTCTACGTCCCCCGTCTGCAAGAGCTCACCCATTGGGTAATAGGCACAGACATTCCCATTGAGGATATCGAAATCAGCACCCGGCTACAAAACCGAATCCTGCATATCTACATCCTTGTCCCCAGGGAGCGCCGGGGCCGGTTAATCGGCAGGGAGGGTAATACAAGCCAGCTCTTACAAAACCTCATCAGCATCATAGTAAAAACGAATCAACCCGGCTTGAGCAGTCAACTCCACATCACAGATGACAACGGGGTGAGAAAATAGTGAAAATAGTTCTTGCAATTGAAGAAACTTATAGGTAAACTTATCCCATGCAGAAAATCAAAGTCATAATCCTTAAATGCCTCCGATGCGGTCACGAGTGGAGGCCGCGCAATCCCGAAATCCGCATGTGTCCGAAATGCAAATCGCCGTGGTGGGACAAAGCAAAATGAAATCCACCGAACTCATCATTGCCCATCTCGATAAGGATGCAGAAACCTACGGCATGGCAATCACCCGTGAAGCGTGCAAAAAATTCCTGTTGCGGAAAACTCTCGCCGGAGGCGGGACAAAGCGCAAGCCGATATCGAGAAAATGGATTCAGGAAGCCTACGCAAAACAAGGTGGAATGTGTCATAGGTGCGGAGACTACATGGAACTCCCCGACGTGGCCGGGGATCATCTCATCGCATTGGCTTTAGGAGGAAAGCACACGCGGAATAACATCAGGGCTATGCATCGTTCCTGCAATGCAAAAAAGGGCGCGGCTTCACTCAGCACAGAATCCAAGCGCACCGGCAAAACCGTAATGGAGCAGTTGAGAAATGGCTGAACGAACAGGAATTGAATGGGCTGATGCGACCTGGAATCCCTGGATGGGATGCAAGAAAGTCTCGCCGGGATGTAAGAACTGTTACATGTTCCGCGACATGACATTCTACGGGCGCGATCCGAACATCGTTGTGAAAGCATCCGAAGCATCGTTCCGCAATCCTTTGAAGTGGGCAAAGAACGGCAAACTAAAAACTGGCGCAAGAATCTTTACTTGCAGTTGGAGTGATTGGTTCATTGACAAGGCCGATGAATGGCGTGAAGATGCGTGGAGAATTATCAAACTCACGCCGCAATTCAATTACCTAATTCTCACCAAAAGACCGGAACGCATTGCAGACCACCTACCGCCCGATTGGGGGAAAGGATATAAGAACGTATGGCTTCTGGTCAGCGCTGAGAATCAACAAACGCTGGAAGAACGCCTTGAGTTTCTTCTTGATATTCCAGCTGCAATTCGTGGTGTAAGTGCTGAGCCATTACTTGGGCCAATTACTTTCTGGCGCTACTTTCCGCAAGGCACTTGCAAAAGACCCGTGTGTACGCAATACACGAGGCTGAATTCTAAATATGAGAATGGAATCCATTGGGTAATAACCGGTGGCGAAAGCGACAAAAAGTCCCCGCGGCTAACCGATCCCGAATGGGTCCGGGCTATCCGCGATGAATGTATCAAGGCTCATGTCGCTTTCTTTCACAAACAACACGGCGGCACAAAAAAGATTGATGATGCTTGGGGAGGAAGATTGTTGGACGGTAGAGAATGGAATGAGTTTCCAACCGTAGAGAGCAATCACTAATGAACTCCGCACTCACCAAAGAATTTGAACGCCTCCAACAACAGTACCCCGGTACGATTGTCGGTTCACCCTTGCGGGACCCGCACGGGGTGTATGCGGTGGAATTTATGCGGCCTGATTCCCGGACATATTACTTTGCGGTGAAAAACTCAGTAGCCGGAGATACCATTTCCATTCACAAAAGCCTCTACGGAGCCGCGCAGATTCATAAGCGTAATATCATCATTGCCATATTCGGTGACTTCTATTTGTTCACTCCCGATGACATTAAACGCGCCGGAAAATTCGAGAACAAGCACAACGGCGCGACGATGATAAATTTCTCCATGAAGTGCGGGACGGCGTTATCAGAGCTCGGGAAAAAGAAAACGCCGGAGCCGGAATTATTCGATCAATCAAAACTGAGCGACAAGGGCAGGGTAATTGTTGACTCACTCAAGCGGGAATGCGGTGCGGTGGAAGTGGATCAGATATTATGCAAAGCATAAACGACAAATCGCTCATCCAATCTGATAGTTGGCTTTTTGAAGCGACCGAATGTGTCTACTGCGGACGCAAGAACATCCCGCTCAACATGGTTCAATGGAACGAAATGGACTTTTGCGACGATGCAGAAAAAGCGGCCTACATCATTGAACACATCGATGACGAATATACGGAAGGGAACAACTGATGCCGAAAACAGTGAGGGTGAAGGCGTGGTTACTATTGCGAGGCGATGGAAGTTTGCGAGCTGATGAAAGTTGGATAAACTTCATTTACTCTTATGGCAAATATGGTCTCTGGGTAACGTCGAGAGAGGCAAAGGGACGTGCTATGTACCACATTGAGTCCGGCGATCTCATTCTCCCCGCCACCGTCACCATCCAACTCCCATCATCCAAACGAAAGAACAGGAGTAAGAAATGAAATTTGAAATCAAGCACCGATTTACAGGCGCGATGCTTTTCTCGCTGGAAACTGACTCGCTCAAACTCTGTGTAGAAGCGGCAGTTAAATCCGGCGCAGACCTGTCCCGCGCATACCTGTCCGGCGCAGACCTGTCCCGCGCATACCTGTCCGGCGCAGACCTGTCCGGCGCATACCTGTCCCGCGCATACCTGTCCGGCGCATACCTGTCCGGCGCAGACCTGTCCGGCGCATACCTGTCCGGCGCAAACCTGTCCGGCGCAAAAAATTTCAACAAGCATCTCATCACACCGCTTCGGATTCTCTTAGATCAACCGGGGAAAGTCAGAGCGTACAAACTTGTGAACGCGGAAAATATCGGCCCGTTCAATGGAGGCATCAAGTACGAGATCGGTAAAAAGTACGAAGTGAAAAACGCATCCACCGATGAAGCCGAACACTGCGCCGCAGGGATAAACCTCGCCACACTTGATTGGTGCATGAAGGAATGGAAGGAAGGCTACAAGATTCTCCTTGCAGAATTTGAGTCGAATGATATTGCGGCGATCCCGACAGCGACAGACGGGAAGTTCAGAGTTCGCAAATGTAAGATCGTCGGCGAGAAAGATTTGGTAGAGATCGGATTGATTGAGAAAAAAGAAAACCCATCACCCAAGAGGAAGAAACGCAAATGAAACAAGCAGACATTCAGGTTGGTCACGAATATCTATTCATTTGCACCGACGTTGAACATCGAAAAGATATGGTGGGAACGATTGTAAGGGTAATTCGTAAAAGACCCGGAAGAGCAAAAACCGCTTTATATAGCGGAGTGATCCCATATACTGCCAAATCACCAATGCGAATTGGACTCAGTAATGGTCGATGGGCAAATGCGGCAGAGCTTCGAGAAATCGAGACAAGGAAATGACCGACGATCAGCGAAAGACATTTGAGGAATGGTGGAGACTAAATTCCTGGAGATTTTCTTCTGGATTTATTGACCCTAATCCACATCACGAAATTTTAGGTGCAACAGAACAAGCCTTTGACCTCGGCCTCCGCACCGCCCTCAACTGGAAGCCGTACCCGGAGTTTAAGCCGGGTTTTAGCCGCCTACCTTTTATTATCACATGGAAAGATGCCGACGGTCGATCAAGGGTTGATGCGGCAATGTATTCTTGCGCCTTAGATGAGTGGACTGGCTATAATAAAGCCATTTCAAGCAGAAGAGTCACCGCCTACCTCGAATCACTGGAACCATATCAGAAGGAGAAGTGATGGCAAAATGTCTAAGATGCGGTGCTGGCGATGAATGGTTGGAGGGGAAAATCAAAGCAAAATCCTCCGACATGATAAACGCCAGCATGCTAATCAAAAAGTTAAATACCCTGGTTAGATATTCTGGTAGTCCATCATCAAATTCAGAATGGTATCGCATGGGTATTTCAGATGAAATCTTAAATATTATTACCATCATCGAGCAAGAACTAACGCACAACAAAATCAATCAAACACAATCAGAGGAGTAGTTATGTCACAACAAAAATATGGGAGATATTGAGGTATGAGAGTCCTCGTAGCTTGTGAGTTTTCCGGGATAGTAAGGGACGCTTTCGCTAAAAGAGGTCACGATGCGTGGAGTTGTGATTTGTTGCCAACGGAGAAACCAGGTCAACACATTCAAGGCGATGTTTTGGAAATTCTGAATGATGGGTGGGATTTGATGATAGGGCATCCACCTTGTACTTACATCAGCTTCGCCGGAACAAGACATTGGAACCAACCCGGTCGAGTTTTCAAGAGACTTGACGCGCTTAATTTCTTTGCAAGATTGTGGGAAGCCCCTGCACCAAAGATTTGCTTAGAGAACCCCAAGAGTTGTGCAAGTCCGGTCATTGCCAAATATACGCAAGAGATACAACCATATTATTTTGGAGATCGGGAGTTTAAGACAACGTGGTTATGGCTCAAGGGACTCCCACCACTCATACATAACAAAGAAAGCGATATGTTTGAAGCACAAACTCATACCGAACGACCAGAACCTATAACCGTCGATAACACAGTTAGAAAGAAAAAGCGTTACTTCGTCGACTTCACCAAGAACCCGCATGAAAGAAGTCGCACCTTCCCCGGTATAGCTAAAGCAATGGTGGAGCAATGGGGGGGGTAATGCGTCACCGCAAGATCGACCATAACCAAAGAGAGATAGTCGCAGCCTTACGAAGAATAGGAGCAAGCGTAGCGTTACTCTCGATGGTGGGGAATGGAGTACCGGATATTGCCGTAGGTTTTCGTAAATTGAACTGGTTTTTTGAGATCAAACATGGCGACAAGCCAAAGTCAAGAAAGCAACTCACTCCAAAAGAAAAAAACTTTCACAAATCATGGCAAGGCCAAATCGCCATAGTAGAAAACTGGCAGGATGCCTTCAGAGTCATAGGAGCGACATCATGAGTATCATCGCATGTAGAATCCTGAATAATCAATCGTATGAAATGGCATCAGACTCGATAACTGCTCGTGGTTGGACGCAGAGTAAGGGAGACCGGTCCTACCATTCAAAGCTCGTCGAAGTTAATGAGATGGTGATCGGTGCGGCGGGGCTCGCTTCTGAATCGGCGATGTTTCAACTGTTCGCATCAACACGTCGCCCTGCCGATGCAACCGTTGAGTCATTGCTTAGATTCATGGGAGAATTTTGTGAATGGAAGAAAAAAAGCATTGACAATGCAACTCTTGAATGCCAATATCTAATCGGATTTATGGGCAAGGTGTTTCGTATTCATAGTTGGTTTATTGAGCAGATAGCTACATTTGAAGCGATCGGTGCAGGCGAAGATTTCGCTCTTGCTGCGATGCATCTTGGTCATTCCGCCGAATCAGCTGTAAAAGTTGCATGTGAATTGTCGGTTTTCTGTGAGCCGCCAATCATCACCATCAAAAAGTCATAGGAGCGATGAAGTAAACAATCACTGCAACATGGTATTGACAATCGCTTGATAAATCAATACATTCACCTCCATGAATCAACATAGCCTCAATGGGAATGGACAAGAGCAGAAACCCGAAAAGAAGAAGCGGGATCGGTCTAACCGAAACACCGGGAACCCGAATGGGCGGCCAAAGATAGTTCTGGATTGGGAGAAGATCGACAAATGCCTGTTCATTCAATGCACTCTTGTCGAAGTTGCCTACGTTATAGGAGTATCGGTTGATACTCTCGAAAATCGTACCAAAGAAGAAAAAGGGATGGCTTTCTCGGAATATCGAGAACTAAAAAGTGCGGGCGGCAAAATGAGTCTCCGGAGAAGTCAATGGGAACATGCCGCCGGATATCCAGCCGAGTATAATTCCAAAGGTAAGGTTCTCCGTACAGAACAGAAGGCCAATACTGGAATGTTGATCTGGCTCGGCAAGCAGTATCTTGAACAAAAGGAACCATTCGTTCTTACCGGTAAGGGAGGCGCTCCATTATTCCCGTCCATTCAGATCAAGCGAGATCCATTCGAAGAGCTTGCTGAGATGCTCGCCAAAAACAAGATGGTCCTAACGCCCCAAACAAGTGGAAACAACGGCACGGGTAGCTGAACAACTTCGCAAGTTATACAAGAAACCTGAAGCCGAGCGGATGCTTCTCCAGGTGCGCCGGATTTATTATCAGACTCATCCAGTTGAATACATGACCGAACGATTGGGCATAGACCGATCGTCGATCATTTGGAGCGACAGGCCGGAATATAATTTGCATACATGGGATGGGACGAGAGATCCTATAGCGACAGTCTTGCTTGAATTGTCAAAGTGGAATTGGGTCGGAGTGGAAAGTGGGACATCAACGGGGAAAACCTTCATCGCGGCCTGCATCGTTCTCTGGTTCCTGGAATGTTTCACTGATTCTCTTGTCGTAACGACAGCACCGAAGGAGAAGCAACTTAAACTGGGATTGTGGCGAGAGATCAATAACCTATTCCCCGCTTTCGGGCTTGGAGAGTTGCAAGAACTCAAAATCAAGATGGATCCTCCTTCCGACAACTGGATTGCGGTAGGATTCGTATCTGGATTGCGGGCCGGAGAGGTATCGAGCACGAGGACTCAGGGCTTCCACGCAAAACACATGCTGATAATTTGCGAGGAAATGCCGGGAATCCCAGAGCCGATCATGACCGCCCTCCTGAATACGAGCCAAGCCGAGCACAATCTCATTGTCGGTATCGGGAATCCGGATCATCAACTGGATGCCCTGCATCAATTCTGTAGTTTAGGCAATGTCACTCAAATACGAATCTCCGCCTTCGATCATCCCAACGTGATCTTGGGGAAAGAAGTGATTCCTGGCGCCGTGACAAGAGCAGGAATTGACCGGCTGAAGAAGCGCTACAAGGGAGAAGATAATCCTTTGTACTTGTCCAGAGCTCGGGGGATATGCCCTTCGCAGTCAACCGACTCAGTTATTCGTCTGGAATGGTGTTATGAGGCAGTAAAGAAATGGGAAGCTGCTTGCGGGGAGAAAGCAACCGAATCTCTTGAAGGGAAATTGAAGTGCGTCGGCGTCGATGTCGCCAATTCAGAGGATGGGGACAAGGCCGCCATAGCTGAAGGGCGGGGCAACATTCTGGAAAAGCTCGAAGCCTTCCATTGCCCGAATGCGAATGCTCTCGGTCATCAAATTGCCATGAAGATCCGGGAGGAGAAACTCGATCCTACTCAGGTTGCCGTTGATGGGGTAGGAGTGGGGGCAGGGACAGTGAATACCCTGAAAGAATATGATATGCGTGTATGGCCGCTGGATGGAGGGCCGGTAGAAGTTTTTGGTGAAGTAGAACACTTCAATTCGCTTCGGAGTCAGATGTGGTGGCAGTTGAGGCACGATCTCGAGCACGGACTAATCGGCCTTCCGAGAGATGAGGAAATGTTCGCCGATCTTGTTACTGCCAAGTGGGAGATTCGATTGCAGAAAATCAAGGTTGAAGAAAAGAAGGAAATTAAGAAGCGCCTGAGTCGGTCACCCGATAAGGGCGATGCCGTCGTTTACTGGAATTGGGTGAGGGCGAGAAGAAATGTAGCTCCTGCTGTTGGACCTATTGCCGAAGAGGAACATAGGAACCTGAAATCCAGAGAACGATCAACCTATCACGCGGAAAGAACAAGGAGATTTTGACATGGTAGAATTTTTAGCGGATACGATTTCGACAACAATTGGTGTGACACTTGGTTGTTATCTCTGGACCAAGTTCGTCTCGCCGAGAACACAATCCAAAGCAGAAGCCGATGCCAAGTAAGCCGAACGGTACACCGGACAATACTCCGGATGACCAAATACTCATCTTCTCAACCTATCAGGATGTTTCCGGGATGAAGTTCGAATATGCCATTGGCAGGAAAGGTATTACGACTATAGGTGGAATGATGGAAGTCCGGTCATTGAGAATTCCAAAGGAACTGTTGACACCGGAAGAAAAGAGGTTCCTGGATCAGGTACATGTGCAGATATTGAAACGAGCATCAGCGCAGATTTCTCACCCGAATATCATCACCTTGAGCAAGGAGATTGTGGTATGAACAAATTCCAGGCGGGGTATGTCAAATTCGTCAACAACATATTCGGTGGGTGGTTCGAGACGTATTTCAAGGAAGCGATAGCATTACAGGGAACCGATGAATTGGATGAGAATAAGTACCGGAGGCTCACGGCTAAGAAGCGTGATCTCAAGCCAATGCAGTTCAAGCAAATCATGGATGGAGCCTTTTATCTCTGGCAACGCAATCCAATGGCACGACGGATGATCGAGATAATTCTGGATTTCACCGTTGGGAATGATCTGGATGTGAACTGCCGCATCATGAAAAAAACAAAAGATGGGCCACAGGATATGAATAGACCGGAACCGCAGGAGCTCTGGAAGAAGTTTTGCGAGGATCCGGTTAATGCGGTCTACGATGACATAGAAACCTTTCTGCAGGACTTTCTCATCTTCGGAGAGTTGTTGATGCCGATGGCAGTCAATGAAGCAAACAAGATGCCGCGCTTCGGATTCATTGATGTTGGAGAGATCGAGAAAGTGGTGCGTGATGAATCGGGACGACGTATTGCATCGGTATTTGTCAAGAGTGAAAATGAGGCCAAGTTGCGAGAGGTGAAAATTCTGAATAAGGATGCCGGTGAGTGGGAAGGTGAGGCATTATACTTTCAATACTCGCGCACGCTCACCAAAAGCCGTGGACAGAGTTTTCTCACCGAACTATTGGATTGGATTGACGCACTCGATCAGTTTCAATTCAATGTGCTGGAAGGAAGCGCACTGAGGAATGCGTTCTTTTACGATATGACGATGAAAGGTGCGACCAAAGAGGAGTTGAAGCAGGTGGACGTAAGTTCTCCGAAACCCGGAAGCGTGCGCGTGCATAACGAAGCGGTGGAATGGGATGTCGTCTCACCGGAGTTGAACGCCACCGATACTTCGGAGAGCATGAGACAATTCAAGAACATGATTCTTGCCGGAAAGGGATTCCCGGAGCATTGGTTTGCCGATGGGGGAAACACGAACCTTGCCACAGCCGAAAAGATGGCGCAACCTGTCCTGCAGATGCTCAAGCGCCAGCAAAAGCAAATCAAGTATATTTTGAAAACACTGGCGACCTACGCAATCGAGGTTCAGGCCCAGGGTGTTCTGAATTTGGGCAAGGACGAATATCTGGATATAGAAGTTGTTACTGTTGATTTGGAACGCTCCGATGCGGCAGCGCTGGGGGCTGCGTTCACCGCAATTGTCGGCGCCCTGTCAACGGCAACAGATAAAGGATGGGTGTCAGACGATAAGGCGAAGCAAGTAATTGATACGATTATCTCCCGATATGGCGTTCCTCCAGATGAAGAAACCGTTGAATCTATTATGGAGAAGAACAAGAGCAATCGGGATGCGACAGACCAGAATGAAGTCGATGATCTTTACGTCAAGACAGGGAACAATAACGGAGACACGAAGAAAAAGAAACAACTTGCGGAACAGTACGCTTAAAACATGCCGCACAGCCGAAGGCAGATCGACGCTGAAATCCGCGCCGCATTAAGAGAGATTCAATCCTTAGAGAACGCCACAGTAAAAGACGCGCTCCAAATGTTGTCCCGGCTCCGGGAGCGCGTAGTCCTCGCCATTGCTGAAGCGGGGCCATTCACCCAAGTCGTCGCACAGGAAGTCAAGAACCGAGTCGCCACAATCATTCAGGAGTTCGACTCCAACCTGAAGGATAAAATGACCGAGAACCAACGCCGGATGTTTACCCGGGGAATCAAACTGGTGGATAGAGCGGTTGATGCTGCCGACCTTATCAAAGCGGTTCCTTACTTGGACGAAACCGCACTCAAGACGGCGCAAGCCTTCACAGCGGATCTGATCACAAATCTCACCGATGATATGAGAGGGAAAATTACTTCGCAGATTCAACTCGGGGTTTTGGGGCAGAAGTCAGCAACCGATATTATCAAGGAGGTGGGAAGAAATCTTGCCGGGCCGTCGGTGTTTGGAACGATACGCCGCCGTTCAGAGATCATAGTTCGTACTGAGGTTAACAGAGTTCAAGCCCTTGCCACCGAAGCCCGTCTGAAGCAGCTTAAAGCCCGGGTGCCAGATCTCAAGCAGGAGTGGCTCCATTCGGGATTGGGACAACCGCCGAGGCAAAACCACGTCGATATGAACGGCGTTCAAGTAGCCATAGGTGAAAAATTCCACCTGAGAGCCAAAGAGGGCGACAAGGTATATCTTATTACTGGACCCTATGATCCGACGCTTCCAGTGGGTGAAACTGTCAACTGCCGATGCGTGGCAATCCCGGTTGTTGGGCGCTTCGAGAAAAAAAGTTCAGAAAACACTTGACAATACGTTAAGAATTTCGTAACATCACACGCAATAGCAAGACCACGATCGACGGCCAGAAGGCTGCGATAGTGAGGCAATCTTAAAAACTGGTTCGCAATGGAAGAGCCAGTAAAAGAGATTGCCTTTTTTTTTGACCAAATAAATCATAAGAGGAGATTGTGCTATGGCAATCAGATCAACCCTGAAGGATCCGAAGAAACCACCGAAGCACATCCGTCCCGAGTCGGCAGAAGGCGTACCCGATGCGATCGTAAAGGCGGCGAAGAAGGAAGATGATACCGCAGTGGTGGTGAGTTTCGCCAAGACGGAAACCGGATTCTCAGCAGTCGTTCATAGCGACACCCGGGGATATTTCAAGCTCGCTCTGGACAAGAAAGGCGACAAGATCGGCGCCGTAAAAGCACCGGAAGAGCCCGCCGACAAGAAATAAGATGCTGAAGTTACTGAAAGAACATATTGTCCGTTTCCTGGAAACGGATCCTCCCACGCCACCTATTCCAGCGGAGGGAGAAGAGAATGGTCGTTTTCAGGAAGCCGGTGACTTCGACCGTGCCAATTCTACTGCCCCCGAAAAGGGAACGATTTGGGAGGCGACAATACTACGTTTCGGCAAGAGCCAGCGCGCCCCTCATTTCGTCTACACGAAGGAAAACATTTCCCGGAATCTCGAAGCCTTTGAGGGAGCGCGGATTTACGCCAACTCGCAGACCGACGATTTCGGACATAAGAGAGCCGGGACCAAGACAGAGCGCGATGTCGTCGGGATTCTGACCGAAGCCCGAATAACCGAAAGCGCTCTTGTGGGCAATATCAACATCATGCCTGCGGCCAAATGGCTGAAGGATAATCTGCTGTTTCTGGAGAGCAAGAAGAAGCTTTCGACATTTCAACTCTCCATTGATGCAACCGGGGTAACAAGACAGGATCTCTATAACGGCGAGAAGCTTCCTCACGCCGTCGCATTTCACTCCGTCGATGTGGATGTTGTCGCTCGCGGGGCAGCTGGTGGAAAGTTTAATCGTTTGATCGAATCAATCAATCATCTCAAGGAAGGGGTAATACCCATGAAGAACAAACTTTTGTCCATTTTCCTAATGCTCTACCCGCAGTTTTTGGAGAGCAAGGGAGTGAAAGACTACCAACTGATCGATGAGAACCAGTTGTGGACATATCTCTTGGAAGCAGACAAGCCGCAGTCACGTCTGCACCTGCCCGATGGAGCGCAGATGACAGAATCCCTTGTGGATGAATGTCTTGTGAAGATGCGGGAAAGCTTCGCCGGGAAACCGGCTGAACCTGCGAAACCAGAGCCTCCGGTAAAACCGGCTGCGATTGAAGATCCGCAATTGAAGGCGATGAAGGAAAGCATGACCGCCCTTCAGCGCGACAATTGTACGAATATGCTCGAGGCATCACTCGGACAGATTCCAATGCCGGAAGTTCTTAAGAAACATGTTCGCACACAGTTGAAAGACAAGATCTTCACTCAGGCCGAAATGAAGGAAACGATCAAGACGACGAGAGATACCTTCGCCGATCTGATCCCGGCCAATCCCCGGAGCCATTTCATCGAAGCCGGAGAACAGGAACAAGACAAGATCCAGAAAGGGATTCTCGGGTTATTCCTTGAGGCCAGCCCTCATCCTCTTACGCCGGAAGAGCGCAAGAAATACTTGGGCGACACCCCTGCGCTTCGCAGTCTGAAGGAAGGATATATCCTAATCACCGGAGATAAGAACGTCACCGGACGGCTGGATAAGAGTCAGCGCTTCACAGAATCACTCCAGTCCGGGACGCTCTCTTTGGTGCTGCAGGATGCAATCCATGTAGCGATGGCCAGAGAATACGGAATGATGAACCTCAACACATGGGAACAGTTCGTGAATGTGGTCCCGAGAGGCGACTTCCGTACGAATCATCTGACCAGATGGGGTGGGTACGGAGATCTCCCGGCAGTTGCCGAGGGAGCGCCGTATGTTGCCATGACCAGCCCCACGGATGAGGAAGCGACATACGCCGTGTCGAAACGTGGCGGGCTGGAAAGCGTCACACTCGAGATGATCAAGAACGACAACGTAGCAGTTGTCGGTAAGATACCCTTAAAACTCGCACGGGCGGCCGCGTGGACATTGCATCGGTTTGTGTACGACTTCATCAAGCCGGGTACAAATCCGACAATTTACGATACTCTTGCTCTGTACCATGCCACTCATGCCAACACGGCGACAACGGCGATGGGGATAGACGGCGTCGCAATCTTCGCCGCATACAAGCGGATGGCGAAGCAGACAGAACGCGACTCGAGCAATCGTCTCGGCATCCGGGGAAAACACATTCTCGTCCCCGTGGATCTTGAGGACAGCGCTTACAAGAGCGTCACGGCAGCCTATGGACTGGCGAATCAGACGCCTACCTTCATCCAGAAACAGGCGTTCAACGTCATTCAGGTTCCTCACTTCGACGATGCAACCGATTGGGTGTTGGTCGCAGACCCGGGTGATGTGCAGGGATTGGAACTCGGTTTCCTGGACGGCGAACGTGAACCGGCCATCTTCGTATCGGATATCCCGAACGTCGGATCTTTCTTCACGAACGACGAAATCACCTTCAAGATTCGCCATATCTATGGCGGGTCAGTAACCGATTTCCGGGCGTTCGACGGATCGATTGTCGCCTAACCGTAGGCGCTTGACCCAAAGGGCCCGAAGGGGAGCAATACTCTTCGGGCTTACTTAAAAAAACGAATTATAAACACAAGGAGAATGGAACCATGAATAAGAATTTGAAACTCGGGCTCGTAATCGGCAGCGTTCTTCTGGTTGCCATTGCGGCCCTCGGGATGTATCAGTCATCGGGCGGTATCGTTGTCGGATACAGGACCAGCGTTGCCAGCGCGACAACGATGAACCTATCATCCGGGAGCGTATTCAATGTCACTGGCACCGCAGTCTGCGATAGTATCAGACCCGGTGCTGCGGGCAAAATCGTCTGGCTTGTCAGTGCAAGCACAGATACCTTAACCGATGGAAAGAACCTGAAACTTGCTGGCAGTTTCAACGGGACGGCAAGCGATGTCATTTGTCTGGTGAGTGACGGGACAAATTGGATTGAAGTTTCCCGCTCGGTCAACTAAGGCTACCTGATGAGTCCATAGCAGGACGAAACGCTTCCTTCGCTCGATGAGTTGGGGAAGCGTCGTAGCAGTAAGAGAATGAGTCTTTCTCACAACATGGGTGACGTGTGGCCTCGAAGATCCTAACACCGCCAGCGACATACACGGCAGCAACACGCACGATTTCCAGCGCCACAATGGTTCCCATCTTCGAACTCGCCGATCAAACATTCCAGCGACAAGTTATTTTTTGGATTGGGACTGACGTCTATTGGGGACGGGTCGCTACTTTCGTGAGTGTTACAAGTGTAATCTTACTGGTGGGGGGAAATCTTCCGGCCGGTAACGGATCCATCCTCGGTTTGACGTTACTCGATACCTCAGAGGCGCACACCTATCAGGCGTACAAGGATCAGATTCAATCAATGATCAAAGACCTGACGGGAAGCGATGCCAAGCTCACTACTTCTTCAGGCGGGGATATCGAGAAGATCATTGCCCGGTCGATCGGAATCTACAATCGCGACAAACCCTGGCTTGTCTCCAAAAAGGTGACGGGAAACGCCACGAAGGATTATGTCTTGTCGACGATCTTTGGAAGCCTCTGGACGAATGATTACAGCTCCATTGACAGAATCGAATCACCTCTTGATCAGCTTCCGGCCGCCTATCTTGAACCGGGCGAATACACGATACATGATGACGGCACCGCCCAAGATGGTACGAATCTCAAGCTTCGATTTTATACGCTCATTCCCCCCACGACCGAGTTCTTCAATGTGCGGATCAGAGTAGAACGGGTATTCCCTCCGGCAGGAGTAGCGAACTATCCCGACACAATGGAAAACTTCACGAACATCACGACACTCTCGGCGGCGCTTGCTTGCGCGGTATTGGCCGCTGTCTATGCCCCGAGCGTCGATCAGATGATCAGTCTCGATAATGTCCAACACAACGAGAAAACCCGCAAGTATATGGAACTTGCCAAAATGTATCGTGAGCAGTATAACCTCGCCGTATTCGGAACAACCGATTCAGAGAAAGCTCTTACACCGGCTTTCGTCGACCATGACGTGGATCTTGAATCAGTTAGCGGCAATAGGCTCATCTTTCACGGCGGGAGGAACCGGTGAGCGGGATTATCAACGTGGAACGGGTCGCGCAGGCTATGAGAGATGAACTGATGGATCAACTCATGGCAATCGGTCTGTCTCTTGAAGGGGAAGTCAAGCGCAACGCCCCCAAAGCAACGGCATCACTGGCCGGTAGCTTCGTTACTCGGGGGACAGCTACATTGTTCGGAACCGAGGTAAGCGTAGGATCTCCGAAGTGGGATCTGTACGGTTCCTATCCAGAATTCGGTACTCGCCCTCATTGGGCTCCGATTGAACCCTTGATTACATGGGTCAGAGAAAAGGGACTGGCGAAGATGTCTCTTGATGTCAAATTCCCGGAAGGCAAAACGAAGCGTGTGCGTGGTCAGACAACGGCGCTGTATCGTGACCGGAAGATCCGCTCCATTGCCCGGGCAATTCAAATGAAGATTGCAAAGGTGGGAACTCGTGAACAATTGTATGTCCTCAAGAGCATCACGAATCTCGGGCTTTCTTATCGTCTCGTTGAACAGGAAGGCAACATGTATTACCTGATCGATCCTTCCTCCATGATGGATGCGAAGGCAACTTGGGATAACATCACCCGGAGAATCTAAACCGTGCCGACCCTGTATGAAGCGACCCGGGATGAGATCGAAACACAGCTTAATGCCGTTACTGGAATCGGTAAGGTCTACGATAGCCCGAAGTTTGCCACCGACTGGAAGGAATGGCTTGACCTCCACAAGGCCGCAGATGGAAAGATCAAAGTCGTATGGTTCTCGCTTGAGAGCGTAACCGAAAACCCGCGTGGTGATCTTGGATCGACGGAGATCGATGATTTCATTAACTATACGGAGCGAACCGAGGTGTGGGCTATCGAGCAGTACTATGGATTCAAGGACGATGAATCGGCGCCCTCAGATTACACTTTTCAGCTTCTTGTGGAAGCGATAGAGACCAAATTCAGGTTCTTGCAGACACTCAACGGGAAATGTCATTTCAGCTTTCCCCTGAACAGGACATTCTCAGGGCTTTTCATGCTCGGGAACGTGGTACTGTCTCATAAGGCAGAATTCAAACTTAAATTACTTCACAGGATTCAAAACCCTGCGACAGAATAACCAATAAGAAAGGAGTCATGAAATGGCTTTAGGAAAAAATCGTCGTCGGATCAACGTCAAGGCAGGGGGAACACTCCTGCTGCGCGAACTCTCTCCAACTCCTACCGATGCGTTCTCAGATGCCGGATACATTGAATCGCTTGTCGTAAATGACGAGGCGACGATGATCGACATCCCGGATGCGGAAGGGAATATGATCGAGTACTTGTCCGGCCAGCGCCGGGTAGGGCTTGAGATCACCCTGTCGCAGTCATCGAAGGATGAAATCGATGTCATCAAGGATGCGGATGGAAAGTACTACGATCTGTTCTATGCCGTGCCATTGGTGAATTTGAGCGAAACGCAGCAGTGGTCGTTTTGCTTGGTAAAATTCAAACCCGGCCCGAATCTGAATTTCGCCGGAGCCACCAAGCGCACGATCAAGCTCGAGGCCGTTGCGGTTGTTCCGAAGGCGGCTTTCACCCGCACACCGGCGACGTTCAACATCGTTGCTAATCAGCCCTATATCACCTATCAGAATGCGACACCCGCAGCCACGCCAACCGATGTAGCGGCTGACATGGCAACGGCGATTATCTAACCCGCGAAGAAAAGGACGAGTGAAATATGGCCCTCCAAAAACTACGGACGCGGATCTTCGTTCACGGCCTCGGGACATTGCAGGTGCGTGAGGTGGATCCGACACCGGCAACAAGCTTCTCGGATGTCGGCTACCTGAAGAATTTCGTCTTAAACGATGGCTCCGATATGGTTGATATCGTGACCGACAACGGACACATGGCCGAATACCTGAGACAGAAGCAAAAGGTCATGGTCGATGCGAATCTGTTTCAACTCGGAGAGGACGAAATCAACCTCCTCAAGAATGCCGATGGGAAACAGTACGCAATGCGATATCATGGACTGGCACATAATGCACTATTCCAGTATTTCGCATTCGACAATATCAAACTCAACCCATCGTTGAATATGCAATTCCAACCCGGGGAGAGGTTGATTCCGTTGAATTCTGTTGCCGTGTTTCAGGATCTGGCCTATGATATCCCTTTGTACTACAACATCGATGCGATGAAGGAGATGAGCCTCAATAATCTCTCTCTCTGGGTTGTTGCATCATTAGGGAAAAACGTGGGCACGGCGAAGCTTCTTGATATTTCTGGCTTCGGGCGGCACGGGACGATCAACTCCGATTTTGCCACCATCTGGCAAGCCGGAACGCCCACCCGATTCTTGAGACTTGATGGAGTGAACGATCAGGTTGACTTCGGGAACATTCTGACGATGAATGCGACCGATGACTTCCTATTCGAGATATGGGTGAGAATCCAGGGAGCGGATGGGTCGGCGCAGGAGATCTTCTCGAAAAAGGCCGACGATGTTCACACAGATGGTTACCGGCTCGTTCGGGATGCGTCCAATAACCTGAGCTTCAAGCTTTCTGATGGGGCCGCCTCGGCAACGGTTGTAAGCGCAGCGACGCAACTTCAAAACGTATGGAAGAAGATCGCCGTTGCAGTAGATCGGAATGGCAACGGACAGGTTTACGTGAATGGTGTAGCCAGTGGTGCGCCGGTGAGCGTTGCAGCGATCGCAGATTCCACCTCAACCGATAGCCTCATCATGGGAAAGCTATCAACGGGATTCGGGCAGATTGATTTCGATGATTTCCGTGTCCATAACTACGGAGCGGGGGGATTACCAAGCGATGTTGCTACGATAGCGCTGAACCATTACAACGCCCAGAAAGCAAAGTACGGACTCTAAAGGAGGGTGATTCATGAATAAGTACATCTATGGCCCGGTCGCACTCTTGACCGAATGGCTGCCGGGCTTTGACCGAAGAAATGATGTCCGGTTTTCACTCGATAAGGAAAACGCAATTGTCGAAGTGAAACAGTCCGACAGCGAGGCTGTGAAAACCGTACCCGATGGTTTGGAGGTTCTCACCGCAGGTGAAGCATCCACAAAATGCAAGACATCGGAATTTCATCTCATCGTCAACGGAGAGAACACGGCGGATATCCCGCCTTCATCCAGACGCCATAGAGGGAGGAACGCCGATTGACACGATATACAATATCCGGCGTTGAGGTCTATCAGGATGAATTGACATTCGAGGAGTTTGAATGCGCGAAGAAGATCCTCAAGGAACGCAAGGACATTTTTAAGGGAGAAGTACAGAAGTTCGGGCAGGCTCTGGATGAATTGCACGAATCAGGTGCTCTGAAAGAACTCGTTCCAATTATTCTCAGGCGTTATGAACCCCATATCTGGAACCGGTGGGCGAATGACAAGGCATTGAACCGCCTCGGGGTAACCTTCGATGACTTCATTAAGAAAATCAAGGGGACCGATCTTGCGCGGGTGATGACAGATTTTTTTTTGCTCAACATCGCTTGGACATCGAACTTGCTGATTTTACCCGAGAGCTCGAACTCGAATGGGAAGATAATGAAGGGGAAGAACCGTACAAGTTTAAGGAACTGGTTTATCACCTGGCGAAACAAAATCTTCTCGAGGCGGATCGGATTCAACGCATGAAAGCCCGCAAGGTATATCCCTGGCTCTTGCTCGTGGAAAAGCAGGGTCAACGCATCCGCAAAAAGATGAAGGAGGAGGAATCATTCTCCGGTGCCTAACACAATCGGTGAAATCGCCGCTCGGATGGTCATCGATGACGAAAGCGCAATACAAAAACTGCGTCAAGTCAATGCCCTTAGTGCAATCACTCAGAAAACCTTCCAGGAATTAGCCGCAGAAGGAAAGCGCCTCTCCGCATCCCTCCAGACTTTGGGTCAGGGTGATCTCGGTCAACCACAGATCGCACTCGTCGCCAAAACATGGAAAGAATTCGTCGGCGAACGAATGGGTTCCTACATGAAACAATTTGGGAGTCATGGCGCTGCCATTAAGCAAATCGCAAAAGAGTGGGAAGTCTATAAAGCAAGCCTCCAGGGGACGGAGGTCGCCCTCAAATCCACGACAGCAGCTATCGGTACAGAAGCACAAGCCGCAAAATCCTTCACAGTAACAATTAACAGGCAAACCTCCGAGCAAGAAATATCCACCGCAGCAACGCGGGAAAGCGAAGCCGCTGCGGAGCGATATAGACAGGAACTCATGCGGCTTGCAGAAGTTCGGCGTGATGAAATAAACCTGACAAAGGCCTCTGGACAGGCGACACAGACCACCGTAACCGAAGAATCATCGGCGATCATGCGAGAGATTGGGATCGTTGAGCAGCTTCAAGTCAACTTGAGAGATCTCGCCCTTGCACGGGAGGCGGCCACAGATCCGGCACAGGTTGCACAACTGAACGCCGAATATGCCACGACTAAGCAACGTCTCGATGAAGTTACCAACAGAGGTCTCGGCGGCATGCGAACGGAGATGCGTCGCTCACGCGAGGAAATCAATCGTGGGTCTCAAGCCTTGTTCGGTCTTGTATTCCTTTTGAATACGATTGATGGGTCAGCCGCCACAGGTGAAATGGGAAAGATTCGGGCCTCCATCACTCAAAGCGCACAGGCGGCAATCGGACTTGTGTTCACGCTGCAACTAATGGGCGGAGCCGCTGCCGGTATGGCCTTACCGATCGGAATAGCGGTGGGCGCGATAACGCTCATAACTTCTCTTATCAGCGCACAAAATAAGGTTGCTCAGGAAGCAGCCGATGAGGGCTTGAAGGAATACACGGATCTTCTGGAGAAGATCCCGCGCGAGAGCCTGCCGGTAGTGCGTTTCGATGTGAAGTCTGAAATTGCCCGTGTCAAGACGGAACTGGGTTCACTACATGAAACGATTCGGGGTCGCGGGTCATTGGTAGGAGATGAGGAAAAGAGAGCAATCATTATAGCAAGAGATAGAGTGGCGATTCTTGAAACAGAACTCGAACGCCTGGAAGCGCGTCTTGAAACGACATCCGATACGATTGAAGCCGAGCGTGTCTTGGCACAGGAACGAGCCACGACAGAGCGGGTGACGCAAGAACGGCTCCCGGTTATTGAGGCCATAAATACACGGATAGCGAAACTGAAAGAAGAACAGCTCACGATCGACAAGGACATGCCCGGGGCGATGGGAATGATTCAGGAGAAAAGCAATCAAATCGCCGCCGCACAGAAAGAACTTGCCGATGCCACACGAACTACCACGGAGCAATTCGAGGATCAAATCGCGTTCGAGGAGAAACTACTTTCCCTGAACATGGAATCGGTTGATCAGATGGAGGAGAGCTTAAAACTGATGCAGTCTCAAACCGATGACGAGGAATTGAAACTCGACATTCAGACGAAAATCAATGGACTCACCGGGCTTCGGATGGGGCTACTTCAAGAGGAACTTCGCGCCGGGCGATTGACCAATGAACAATATGAGGAGCGCCTTCGTTCACTCTCACGCACGACGAACCAATTGAAAGATCAGATTGCTATCAGTTCAGAATTGGCCAGACTCGGACAAGAGGGAATAAGTATCACCGAATCTCGCATCGCGTTGGGCGAGACACAAACGGAAGATCTGATAAATGAACTTGTGCAGCTTTACGCAATAACTGATGAACAGGGCAAACAGGTTCTGTCTGAGAAAGAACTCCTCGGGATTCGCGTAAAGATACTCGAGCTCCAGAAGGCTCAAGAGGAAGCCGAGAAGAAGCGCACCGAAGAAGTGGAAAAGGCGGCGCTTGTCGGAATTGCGAATCTGACCGATCGCGCTCTTGCTGAGGAAGATCTCCGGCATAAGACGGCCCTAAAGAATCTCGATGAACGGGTGAAGGTCGAACAAGAAGCCGGGACACTCACCGCCGAACGACAACGGGGATATGATTCGCTTCGGCTTTCCGAGAACATGAAAAACGAGGACACTCTTTTCAACATCCGAACCCAACACGAGCAAGGGTTAGCAGATTTACGGATCGCGCTTATTCCCACAGAAGAAGGGCAAATACGGGCACGGTTCGATGAAGATATGAAACGCCTGCAGGAATTGCATAATCGTAAAGTCCTGAATGATGTTGAATTCGATCTCCAGAAGCGCAACCTCGAAAAAGAAACAAACGATCAATTGATCGATCTGGATCAGAAGCGTTTCGTGGAAATGATCTCGGCGCTTGATATGGTCGGAAATGTGTTGCATAGAGCTTTTAATACTGGCGGGGATGACCTGATCCAAAAGATGCTCGGTGCTCTCCAAATTGCTATGCAGATAGCCAAGACGATGCAAGCCATGTCGGCCGGAACAATGTCGGGGCCCGCGGGTTTCCTCGGTATTTTCGGAAGTCTCCTGGGTTTTGCTGCGCTGGCTGAAGGTGGAAAAATCCCGGATGGTTCTTACGTGGTGAACGAGAAGCAATCGGCAAAACACGCCGACCTTCTGGATGCTCTTGGAGCATCGACGATAAGAGGTGGAGAACCGCACAAGGATTCAGTGCCGGCAAAGACAGCTGGAGGGAAGAATGTTCTCTTGACTCCTGGGGAACGAGTGTTGCCGCCAGAACTCGCCATGATTGCCGAGGCATTGAACAGGGGAGAAATCTCCGAAGAAAGATCGGTCATGTTGGCCGACATCTTCTCTCAAGAAGGATCGAAAAGCCCGTCATCAACCGGTGATCGTGCGCTCATGGAAACATTGAGAAAGCTGATGTCCACAAGTCCGCTCAAGATTTCGCCGTTGGCCTTTGCTACCGGAGGGCAAGTCTCAACCGGATCGAACATGAGGAAACGGTCGGCTTCTCTGAGTGAACTTGTAAGCATAAACGCACGGGGGAGCTTAGTGGATTTCTCCAGATCAACGACTGGATTCAGGGATATCAAATATGCGGGCCCCGATCTCTCGCCCCTCATATCAGAGATACGGGGGTTGAGACAGGATAATGTATTATTGCGTCAGGCTATTACTGCCATTGAGCTTTCGGCGAGTGGGCCATTGGAAGTCAAGGGATCGGTTGATATTTCTAATGGGGAAATGTTCCTGCGAAAAGAAATGCCGAATTATGAGGACTTTAGGACAAAGAAGGTGATCGATTGAATATCACACTCTCAAAATTAGGAGAGTCGGAGTTCGATATCACCGATCGCTTCATAGAAAAAAGTGAAACGACCGTGGCGCAGGAAAGCGAACGGGCAACATTTCAGCGCTCCGTTGATAACGTCAAGGCGGTTTTCTCCGATATCGATTATTATTTTTCCAACCTGTTCAAATCCGTTCCCGCATCAACGATATGGGTATTGAGTATCTACGAAGAAGGTCGGAGAATTTATCGGGGCTTTGTAAACAAGGATTCCATCACTCTGAAAGTCAAGGGTGAAACCGTAGCAATGGACTCATTCTCCATTACCCGGGAATTTATCGAGAGGGCGAAACAGGTCAAGAAAAGCTTCATGCAAGCCATTGAGGGAGATCGGGATAATGATTATTTCACACTCGAGTATGTTCTGACCTGGCAACTCTCGGGCAATGGTCGCGATGATAATCCGTTTGATGGCTTGTTCGATGGGTTTGATCTTGGGGGATATGAGGATCGCCAGATCAGGTCCAGTCATATTTCCGATGATCCGGACATCGGGAATGAAACGCGGTTCATAAATCTGATGTCCGATACGACAATGGATGAATTACTCCAGGCAATGGCCCGATATTACAACGCGGAATTTTTTATCGATCCTGAGACTTTGAAATTTACGATGAGACAGCGCAACATTGTGTTGAATGACCGCGCAGTCACCGAAGGACTGAAGCTTGAGGACGTACTGAAGGAAGATTCCGAACCGGAAATCGTTCTCTATGACAAAGACACCTTTGATTACGTGAAACTTGATCTGGGTAATATCATTCCACCGAAATTGGAGTACGTATCCGAACAGGCGCTTCCTCCCGGCGCTGGAATACCGGGAATACCTCGGCAAGGGAATATCCTATATGGCATGACCGTGGAATTCGATAACTACGAAACCGTGAGCGGCCCACTGCTTGATATTATGTTCTACTTTTCAGCGTTCCCGCCGCCAGTGGACAGGGCACACCCGGACAGGATATACATCCCGGTCGAACCATTGGGCGGTAGGACGATTATCAGGCTCAATATACCGGCCTATACCGAACACGGCGGAGTGCGGCGTCGGCATATCTACAGGAACGATTCGACGATCGCAGGAGCAGGAAACGATCTGCGCCGACTGGCAATCGTTGAGGGAAATAATGCCCTTCATTACGACGATAACGTGTTCAACATTTACATTCCCGGGGATGAGTTCGCAATTTATTATACTTTACCAACAGAGCAGAAGTCATTTGGGATGTGGGTACGGTACGATGAGACAACTGGTTTATGGAGCGATCCGATCGTAAGCCTGGATGAAGGCAGGGCCGTCCCCAGGGGGAGGATTTTCACCGTCGATCCGAAGCTTCGTTTTCGTTCTGCCGTAACACCAAGTGAACAGCTTGATTCCTATTGGGGATATACCCGGGATTTCTTCGGCAACGAGAGCTTCACTCAGACGATCCGGGAGCAATGGAAGGATTTGTTTAGAACCAAGCGCCGGGTGCGGTGCGCAGTGAGTGGACTCAACTACCGTGTCGGTGATTCCATGATATCGGCTGGACAGATTGTACCGAATGATTATACACCGGATTCCAGATTGCTTATTAAGCGGGCGGGGAATCAACTCATCTCTGAGGTAACGCAACTGGAAATGCTTACGATATGAGCGCAGTCTTTACACATATCAACGGTATCGGGCTCCCGAGACTGATTCTCATTTCTGATACGGTCTATACTTCCGGTTCCGGGACAACCTACACATCAACCACGGTCACAGAAACCGGATCTCCTGTCCTGAGTGCGATTGTGGCCGGGATGAGAATATCGAGCTTTGCCGTCATTGCCGGACAACCGGATAAACCGGTATACGCAAAAGTAGTTTCCAAAGACGATACAAGCGATATCATTACGGTCGATGAATGGATCGGCGGGACTCCGACCAATGGACAGATTTATGTAGTTGATGGATGGATCGTCGATCTTCCCCGAACTCAAGAGATGACGGAGGAATTTGATCCGGATCAGATCGTGCATCAATTGTACCGGGGCCGGGTAAAGACGAAATTCTACGGGTGGAAATACCGTTGCATACTGGATTATTCGAAATACATTCTGGCCGATACGATGGTAGCAATGCGGCCCATGCTTTCGGCAAAAACGACTGATAGGTTGATCCTTATCCCGAGAAGAGACGTGCCGGGTTTCAACTACAATGTATACTATGACGATATGATCGCGCTTACGAAGTTCGCGCTTCAGCCCGGATATAGAAAAATCGGATTTGCTTTCGCAGGGAAAGAACTTTTGGCAAGCTTCCCCATTATTTCAGGTTATGGATTTGGCTACGCTCAAAATTACGGCACACAACTTTAAGGGATAATCATGGCACGAGCAGGATCTGGCGATTCATTTGATATCGGAACGTGGGCGGACGGTGACAACCCGGGCGCCGGAAGTCAAAACTTTGCAGTCTTTTCCGATACGGGTTTGAATGGAAACTTCAAACGGTTCTGGAGAGCTATCAAGCTTCTCCTGAAGGTGGACGGCACGCTTAACGATGATCAGATCGATGGCAACGCCATCAAAGCCTCTGCGGTTGACGGGTCCACCCTTGAAACCTCGGCGGCAACCGGAGCAAAGACCTTGAGGGTAAAAGACGGAGGAATTGTTGCCGCGAAGATTGGAGCCGGAGCGGTTATAACGGCAAAACTGGCTACCGATTCGGTTGATAATACCATTCTGAAAGACGATGCTTCGGTCGATGCTAACCGGGCCGTGACAACCGATCATTTGCGAGATGCTTCTGTGACTGCCGCGAAACTCGCAAGCGATTCTGTGACCGCTCCGAAGATTACGCATGATAATAACAGAACCAAGTTCCTGCTCGTCTTCACGCTCAACTCGCTCACTGGAACAGTCTACGGCTTCGTTAATAACATTCAACTGACGGCCTTGCTTGGTATTCCCATGCCGCGGGCAGGATCGATTACCAGAGCAAAGGTAATTGAAGGAAACGGAACTGTATACACGGTCAGCTATAACTATGGAATAAAGACATTCGCCGTCGATGCGAAGATGCAGGGAAATTTCGATGATGGAATCGGAGTGTACTGGCGCTATGTCGGTGGGGCTGATGAAGTGATTTCATCCACGCCAACGACAACCAATTGCATTATTGTTCTGGAAGGTGAATTTGACGATTAACAAATGAGAATCCTTTTCCCTGAATCACTGGACACTTTCAATCTCCCCGTTGATCGGGAGAGAAAGAATATCGGAACGAAACTTCCGGTAATCGAGAAAGGTGATGAGTGGTATATACTGCAAGAACTCGAAAAGATTGTCGGCTCTTTCGGTTCGGTTGATTCTACAAGTCATGAATACCGGATCGCTTTATTGGAGGCGGCTATTGCGACGCTGGCGGCAATTGCTTCGAGCAGTACGAGCGTTGTCAGCAACATCGCAAGCGATGCACGATCCGGGACCAAGGTAATTTCTGCTGCAGGGATTGACACCGTTATATTTGCCGAAGCAATGCCAGATGCAAACTATACGGTATTTGCCTACGTGCAAACAGATATCGGTGCAGTTCTTGCCATACCGGATGTGAGCAGCTTTGGAGTGAGTGGGTTCGACGTTGATGTGCCGGATGCGGGGGATCTGTATTATGTTGCTGTGTCAAAAAACGCCGGAAGCGGAGTAGGGGTTGCTGAACACAATCTTCTTTCGGCGTCGCACGGTGATACTCTTGCGGCAAGCGTTGTACGCGGTGATCTGATCATTGGAAATGCGACACCAAAATGGAGCCGCCTCGCCATTGGAACAAGCGGACAACTATTGCAAACAGATGGCACCGATGTCGCGTGGGCAACGATCAATACTGACCTTGTGCCGGAAGGCGCGACAAATCTGTATTTTACGAACGAGCGAGTTGACGATAGGGTAGCGGCATTACTGGTTGCAGGTACGGGCATTGTGCTGACGTACAACGACGGCGCAGGCACATTGACCATTGATGGGTCGGCTACCGGGGCCCCGGATGATGCTCAATATCTTGTACTCGTTGCCAACGGTTCGTTATCGAACGAGCGCGTCCTCACACCTGGTGCGAGTCTGGTTGCGGTTGATAATGGGGCTGGGGCTGCATACGAGCTGAACACGATACAAGACATCCGCACCACAGCCATACCCGTATTTGCTGGCCTGACTCTCACCGGATTTTCTGGTGTTCTAAAAGCCACGGCTGGCGTTGTCTCCGGTGGAGCAACGACTACCGATCTTGCCGAAGGAACGAACCTCTACTTTACCGACGAACGGGTGGACGATCGTGTAGCCGCGCTTCTTATAGCGGGAACGAATATCACGCTCACCTACAATGATCCGGCAAATACACTTACGATTGATGCCAGTATAACCGGGGCGGCTCCGGTAGGTGAAGCTTACGTCACTATCGGGAACACCGGTGGACTATCGGCTGAACGCGCTTTGACTGGAACCGCGAATCAGATCACGGTCACTGACAACGGGGCAAATTCAACGGTTGTTCTTTCGACACCGCAGGATATTCATACCGCCGCAAGCCCCACCTTTACCGGATTGACGCTTTCTGGACTCACGCACGCGCTTGTGAATTTCGACGGCTCTGGAGTAGCCTCCGAGATTTCTCACTCTGTTATCGGTGGAGTGTTGTACTCGCAGGGCACAACGGCTGCTCCGATCTGGACGATCAATCCACTGATCGCCGGATATGTTCGCATTGGCAGTTCATCCGCTCCATCCAACACGACGGCGGGAGACCTAACCGTTATACGGCTGAAGGTCGGTAATGCGGCGTTCGGTGACAATGCTTCAGTCCAGACCGACATTACCAACACGGGAACTTCTGGCAACGAATTTGGCCATTATCTGATTCCAAATTACAACCCATCTGGGGCGACGACAGCGGCGTTTTACGGAGTGTTTCTTGATGCCCGGCTTGCCGGAGTAGAAAATCTTGCAGGTATGACTGGTCTTGCTTCTGTGGTAAGGTTTAGTGCCAGCGGCAACGCCACGACCTTATCGGGAATAGCGCCTGTTGGATTCTATGGCTCCACGTCCGTCAACTTTGGAACCATAACAAATGTGATCGGCGCATCTGTACAATCTATCAATCACTTTACCAACAATCCGACCGGCACGATTTCCAATGCCGAGGGGATTAGAGTTCAAAATGCTTCGCGTGGCGGTGCGGGTATTACCATTACAAGACTGTCTGGTATTACCATTGCCGCGCAGACACTTGGGACGAACAACACAAATCTTCTTATCGGTACGACCTCCATCCCAACGGGAACATATTCGATTTACAATAGTTCGGCCTCAGCAAACTACTTTACCGGTAACCTTATTATCGGTGTTGATGGTGCAGGGCGAGAACTCACGATCAGGAAAACATCTGCCAATGCTGGTATTCAACTGGTGTCGTCTGGCGGCTCTGGCAAAACGTGGGCAATTATTTCGGGTACTGGTGGTACATTCGATATACAGGATGATAGCGATAGCGCCCCATTGTTCCGTATAGCTGGAAGCGACGACTCGTTCCTGTTCTCAGGCTTCAGTAAAAGTACATGGACACAGACCGCTGCGTCATCCGGTACGAGAAACTTGTGGGTGGTGACGGGCGCGGCACACACGGCGCAGACGGCAAGCACGGAACTCATCGACCTTAATTTCAATCTCGCTCGTACGGTGCAGTTTGCGACGGGAGCGATTGCAACTCAACGGGCGGTGGTTTTCCAAGCCCCGACCTATGCCGCTGTTGGTGCGAGTGTCATCACAAACGCCGCGACGCTGGCTATCACTGGAGCACCGATAGCTGGCGCGAATGTAACGATCACGCGGGCGATGGCTTTGTGGGTACAAGATGGCGCGATATATGCACCCAACAGTCGAATTGATGCCGACGCAGTAATTGCGTCAGACGCGCTGTCGGGTTTTAACATCTCGCTTAGCGGAGGTGAGTTTAGTATTTCAAGCGGAGTAGGCACTCATGGGTTGTTATATACCGGAGGATCGATTGTAGCGAAAATCGATCACGTTGCCGTTGGCTCTGCTTTGGTCTCAGCCGGTACGACAACCGTTCCTGCGTGGAGTAATAAACTCCTTCTCGGTGCGGGTACCGCCGCAGATGCAACTTACTCGTTTGACGGTGACCCCAATCTTGGCATGTACCGTTTCGCCGCAGATCAGCTTGGCTTTACTGCCAATGGTCTTTCGATGAGGCTTATCAACAATCAGGTACAGCTTGCAGATGGTACGGCAGGGGCTCCGGGCTACAGTTTTCTCTCGCAAACCAACATTGGTATGCGTCGTATTACGACGAGCCAACTGGCTCTTGTCACGGCGGGTGCAGACAGAATCAGCATTGATGCAAGTGGAAATGTCGGAATTGGAACGATCACGTTTGGTACGAGTGCCGCCGGAGTTCTGGCTCTTTTTAACGGAACTGTACCATCGACAAGCCCGGCAGATACGGTACAATTATTCAGTGTCGATCTGTCGGCTGGTAATGCAACACTTGGTATCCGCACCGAAACCGCCCTCGTCACCGAAACGGTTGTAAGCGACAGAACACTTTCAATCAAACACAACGGAGTAACCGTTAAACTCTGTATCAAAGCATAGAAAGGATCGACCGGCATGAAACACATCGTCTTAAATGAACTACTCGCCGAAACGAGCGAGCAGACCCACATGAAGAACAAAAAAGAAACATCTGAATCGATGACTTCCTTCCAGTGGCAGACCCGGGTGGTACTGAATCTCGGCACACAGAACGGCAGCATCCGGCTGGACGCTGGCCAAACTCGGAAAGTCCGCAAGGCGCAGAAAGCCCTTGAGAAGTTCGCCCTGGATAAGGAAATCTATCTTGAGGATGAGGATTACCGGATCCTCTTCGGCACGGAGGATAACCCCGGCGCAATCCGCAAGTTCAACGGGTGGAATCTCGGAGAGTACACCGACGCCTACCTGGACGCATGGGAAGAGGCGAAGCAGGTGAGCCTTAAAGAGGTCGAGACGAAACTGAAGAAAGAAAGCAAGAAGGAGGCCGCGTGAAACGTATAATGCTCTTCCTACTATTGGCCCTGCAACTGTGCAGTGTCTTGGTGTCGGCGCAGACCCCTTCGCAAACCACCGGCAATTATTACGGGCGGTTTGATTTCCTGAGTGCCTATCGTGGTCGCGTCATTACGGTCAACGATACCGCATTCATCATGTTCTATATGAAGTGGGACTCCATCGGAACCCCGACAATGCCAGCCGCAGAATCTACAGCCTACATATTCTACGGCGGGCAAGGCCGGTTTGACATTCTTTATCCCGATGGCACGAAGCATAACCTTGACTCAGCCGGGTCGGCCCAGGTCATCGTCAACATGTGGGGCGATGGATCAGACGGCGACGCAACTATATCGGGCGGCACGACAACACTGACGCGGGATATGAACTATGATGACCTCACAATATCTTCAACGGGCTTTCTGAACACTGCGGGTTTCCGTGTGAAGGCGTTGGACTCGATCATCATTCAGGGGGCGATTGTTGATACCGGGATCACTGGCAACAACGGCGCGAATGGGACAAACGGCGGGGATGGGGTAGGTGGTAATCCGGGGAACGGGGGAGCGGCGTTGACATGTTTCGTCGATGGATATCTCGCAAGACTCAATCCCTCGGCATCAACGATACTCGGCTCTGGAGGGCAGGGTGGATCGAACGGTGCAACGGGACAGACGCAAACCAACGGACTTGTGAGTCGCATGCAAGGCGTCTCAGGTGGCACGGGCGGACATGGGGGAGCAAGATTGCCGAGTGATCCGGTTGTTGGTGCAGGCGGTGCGGCTGGATCATTCACCGTCGCGGCGGCGGGTGCGGGTGATATGCAGAATATGATATCGATGTATCTCTGGCGTGGGTTCACGTCGACGGCAATTCTCTTCCCGAGATATGTAGGATTTTCAGGCGGCGGTGGGGGGGGATCGGGTGGAGATTCAACATCTGGTGCAAACATTGGAAAGGGCGGCGGCGGCGGTGGAGGGGGATCGGGTCAACCGGGCGGTAACATTTGGCTCGCTGCTCCGCATATCGTTGGCAGTGGGTTTATTCGTGTCGACGGCGGGAAAGGTGGAAACGGTGGGAACGGCGGGGATGCATATAATCTTGAACTCGGCGGTGGTGGTGGAGGGGAAGGTGGTGGTGGTGGTGGTGGATCGGCAGGGATTATCAATCTGTTCTATCACTTCAAAGACGGTGCGCTCACGATCTCAGCAACGGGTGGAGTCGGCGGGACGAAAGGGACACCCGGGACGAGCTTTGGGAATTTCTCTCAACCTGCGAATGACGGCGCGAACGGTACGAATGGCAACACGGGGATCATAAACTACTGGAGTTTCTAATGAAATCCTTCTTAACATTTTTAGTCATCGTTGTTACAACATTTGCGAATGCTCAAGAGCAACCCATTAGCTTGCTCGTCAAGATGAAGCCGGGGAAACGCATCGGGCAATTAACGGACCGGGGACTTGGCAAGAATCCTAAGAAAGCCTACAAGACTCGCTTCGCAGATTCAGCGCTCGACAGGTGGTACAAGATTGAAGCGACTCAAGACGATAAACAATTCGCACAGTGGCTTCGTCACAAGCACCGCGATATCGTCGATGAAATAGTTGAGGAAATATCTTTGCAGACGCAGGACACTCCCTCCAACGATCCTATTCAACCGTGGAGCATGGCGAAGGTGAGTGCTCCGGCGGCGTGGGATATTACAAAGGGAAGTAAGCAAATCATTCTCAGTGTGGTTGATACCGGAATTGACTGGTTGCATCCTGACCTACAAGGCAACATCTGGAGCAATACAGGTGAGATAGCAGGTAACGGAATTGACGATGACTCGAACGGATATATCGATGACACACGCGGATGGGATTTCGTCAATAACGATAACGATCCAATGGACGATCAGGGGCACGGAACGCATTGCGCTGGTACGACCGGAGCGGTGGGGAATAACGGCATCGGTGTTGTGGGTATCAATTGGGTACTCTCGATAATGCCCGTCAAGGTTTTGGATAAAACAGGAAGCGGATCGTTCACGAACGTCACAACAGGGATAATCTATGCAATCGACAATGGGGCGCGACCGATATCACTTTCACTTGGTGGTGGGGGTCCGATCAATTACCCTCCGATGGTGGATGTGCAGAAATATGCAGAGGCCCACAACGCAATTCTCATAGTTGCGGCTGGTAACTCCAATCAGGACGCGCTCAATTCCGTTCCTGCGAATGTCGATGACGTGATATCAGTCGGAGCAACAACTGAATTGGACGTCAAGGCCGGTTTCTCAAATCATACGCACAACATGGTATCAGCGCCGGGTACAAACATTCCTTCTTGCAGAGCGAAAGGAACGAATCTTTACGGCGACCTGAATCATTTCATTCCGGCAGGTGATACTTCGTCACAGTATTACCTTTTGAATGGTACATCAATGTCCACCCCACTTGTGGCCGGAGAGGTTGCGCTTCTCTTATCGAAATATCCCGAGCTTACCCCCGGAGAAGTTCGTCAGGTCGTAAAGCACGGGACCGACGATTTAGGGGCTATCGGACAGGACGCATCATTCGGATGGGGCAGGATTAACGCCTTGCGTACGCTACAGGCGGCTCAGGTGGGGGTTTTGAGCCCTAATCTGAGCAACCTTCCCTCTGCCACGACGATCACGGGCTCCTACGCGATCCTGGGAACAATAACCGGCAACGGACTTGCGGGCTGGAAATTGGAGTACGGCGGCTTTTCGGGATGGACGCAGATGGTCGTTGGAACATCCAGCACGATCAATGTCACTTACAATACTGGTTTGATCCCTGATGGACTCACAGGCATCCGGCTTGTAGCAATTCACACCGATGGACGAGAGTTTGTTTGTGAACGATTCAATATCACGGTCGATAATCTTGACCTTGAAATAACTTCTCCGTGGCAACCGCTCATCACTGCCGGGCTTATTCAAATCTCCGGCATCATTGTGCCTAAATCTGGACTCGTCATTTCAGGCTACACGCTTGATTACGGCGTAGGGGATAATCCGGCGAGCTTTAATCGTATTGCATCGGGCAGCGCACCATTCACAGGCGTTCTGGGGACGTGGGATACAAAGGGATTCACCGATGGAACCAATTACACGCTTCGTCTTACCGCCTCCAATGGAGTTGAAACACGGCGCACAGTGAAATTGGACACAATGCTTGTGCCCGGTTATCCGATCTTGCTTCATCATGTCACATCGGATTACAAGACTCGTCATCAAAGCATCCCGAACAACGTGCCGATCCTGAAAGACCTAAACATTGACGGAGTAGAGGACTATATCGGAGCCGGAGGGAAAACCGTTGTGTTGAATGGCGTGGTTGTTCTCACCGATAGCGTCATCGAAGGAGTAGCGGCGACAGATTTGGATGGGGACGGTAAGAGCGAAATCATTGTTTCATCGCGACACACAAGTTCATATTACCCAACTCTGAAAATTCTTCGTTCTGACGGAACACTGAAAACGATCTTCAGCGAATTATTGAAGTCTGGTACTCCGGCGGTGTTTGATTTGAACGGTGACGGGTTGCCTGAAATGATTTACCTGAACGCCTACAACCGGATGCAAGCCGTGAATATCAACGGGCAATCTGCTCCGGGATTCCCGGTGACAGAACTTGGTGCTTCACCGGTAGGAACAGGATTGACGGCTATGCCACACGTTGCGGTGAATAAGAACGGTATGCTGGCAACAATGAATGGTCTTTCGACAATGAAGGCGTTCTCCCGCACAGGTCAAGTGTTGTGGAATCTTTTGTTGCCCCCAATCGAGACAAAGCCGGTCGTTGGTTGCGTCCCGATTTTTGCTGATACGGATGGTGACGGAATAGAAGAATTATTCGTAGTTACAAATGTCTGGACGTGTGGAAGCTGTTACAAGTCTCAACTCCATGCCATTGAAGCTGCGACCGGGACAATCACCGCCTCGTTTGATCTTCCCAATTACGGCAGTGGTGGATATGCCGAGCCTCCGGCTGGAGTAGTGCTTGACAAGGGGTTTCATGAAGTGATCGTGAACGTCTTTGGAAAGATTTTTCGCTATACCAAGAACGGTCTATCGGCTCCGTATTTTTCTTCACCTGCACCATCAACCAGCATATTCAATTCTGTTGCGGCGTATCGGGCGAGTGACGGTATGACGAATTTTCTTTGGACTGAAGCCCGTGGCCGGGTAGTGTGCATGAGTTTCGACGGTCAGACGCAATTTGTTCGTGAATCCCGCACCGGTTCAAGTCCATACGGGTATGCGTTCATGAGTAGCGCTATGAGCGCGGGGCGCACAGCATTCGGTCTTACCACAAGCTACGCCGTCGCGTTAGCACCGAATGGGACGTACTTCTATTTTGATAACTTGAGTTTCTACCTCTGGAAAATCCCGAACGGCCAAGCACTTGAGCCATGGTCACAGCACAGAAACAATCCGGCGCAGTCCGGGTCTTCTCCGGTCAACGGAGTTCCTGATCCTCCAACTCCGCGCCCGGACGCGCCGATTCTTTCATCGCCCCCGAACGGAACACAAGGCTTGAGCGCCGGAACGATTGAGTTCTTATGGACCGGACAGGGGGCGAGTTCTTATCGTTTTCAACTCTCGAGCAATTCATCGTTCGGCACAGTATTGGTTGACAGGCTTACAATCAGTCCGTCAACAACCGTAACAAGTCTTTCGGAAGGAACGATATATTACTGGCGCGTTCAGGCGCAAGCCTCAGGTGGAACAAGCGATTGGTCAGCGATTTATACTTTCTCAACTCAGAGTGCCACGCCGACGCCTGTCAATCAAGCGCCGACTGTTACGATCAGTTTTCCAATTGATGGTTCCACCGTCCCGAGGAAATCAAGCATCTACATTCTTGTGAAGGCGACAGATGACGTGAAGGTGGTCAAAACCGTTCTGTATATCAACGGTATACAAACCTCATCGGTAGCAACCGGGGGCGACCTCAAATTCCCGTGGCGCGTACCCAATGCCCCGAATAAAATAATCTCAATTCAGGTCATTGCTACAGATGAGGCGGGATTAACGGGCATGGCAACTTCAAGGGTGACGACGAAATGAGTGAAGAAATAAAACATATCGTTGAGCCAATCGCTGATTCAAATGGTCATATCGTGCGATATGGAATCTTTTGCCCAGGATGTCAGAATCCGCATATATTCGATAGTCGGTGGCAATTCAATGGTGACTTGGACAAACCGACATTCTCTCCAAGTTTAATGTGCAATCGTGACCATCCGGAGTCGCGTTGTCATTCTCATGTTCGCAATGGCAACATCGAATTTCAGAATGACTGTTATCATGAGTTGAATGGGAAAACTGTACCTTTAACAATTTTTCATTGGTAACGTCGAAATGATAGGGAAGCTCGTCAAATGGGTAACGACGACGGCGGCGGGGGTGATCTGTTTTCTCTTGTTCGTCTGGATCAATTGCTGGATAGCCGCCATTGTTTTCAAGGATGACCCGTTGATCCGTTCATCTGTCAGGTACATCGCGGTCCAAGCGGCGATGGGAATATCCTACACAAAGGCAGAAGCTGCGAAGTTCGAAAAGGAAATGCGCTCCGAAGCGGTGAAAGAAACAAAGAAGGCGATAAAGCAATGAAGGATCTTCTCATCATTGATGACAATAACGACGGCAACACACTGCTCACTCATCACCTCACGCACAGAGGATGGATCGTAGAAACCGTAGATGATCCCATACGGGGCATTGAACGGGCCAAGAGTGAAAAATACCGCGTTATATTGGTTGACTTGATAATGCTGAAAATGGACGGCATCGAAGTTTTGTCCACTCTCAAGACTTTGAAAGTAAAATCCATTCTTGGAGTCTTGAGCGGCATGGATGAGACAAAGCAACTCGCACGTAAGGCGGTGGCTATGGGAGTCAATATCCATGTCACGAAAGAAGATCAGGTGGACGATACTATATTCAAAATCGAACAAATTCTTAGGGCATCGACGTGAGCCAGCAAGCAAGCGAACACTTGACCGAAGAACGCATAAACAATCTTGTGCTTCGCATGGAGGCCGCCATTTCCGGCAAAACGGTAAGACCGTGGTGGCAATCACTCGGCCCGCTTTGGGTTGCAGTCCTGATATGGATCGTATCGGGTATCATTTGGGGGGCACGACTCACGAGCGCAAACGATCAGCACCAGGAACAAATCATTGAATTGAAAGACGAAATTAAAACGTATAAGAATTTTCAGCCCAAAGCCGAAGAACAGTTAAGAATCCTCATCAAGTCAAACGATGAATTGACCTTAGAAGTGAAGGAACTGCGTCGTACTATTGACAGGAAAATACGATGAACATTCAATCAACGATCGCCTCGGCAAAACCGGCATTCGTCGTATCAGAAGCCGCCGACATGAAAGAAGCTGTTGGACTGATGCTCGGGGGGCTTTGGTGGTTCCTGATGCACCATACGGTGAAAACCCTCATCGTGTTACTCATCATGGTTGGTTCAGCGCTTACTCTTTGCGCGATCGGATACTTGTATTCAAAGACCGACTCCATTTCGATTCAGAGAGCAGAACCCCTCAAGGCCGGAGTTATGCCGATTGGGAGCGTATTTGGTTTCATGCCGCAAGCCTACGCAGGAGAACAGGGGAGAACAAAACGCGCACGCACCGACAGCATTTGGATCAATGATAGTTTCTATGGACTGAAAGATCCCCGGTTTGATCTTTACAAACTGGATAACGAATCGGCTATTATCATTTATGACAAAACATTCAAAACAGTTCTCCGGGCCGAGGCGCCGGTCTTCGGAGAAAACAAAATTGAACAGTACAAAAAATAAAGGAGAACACCTATGGCTAACTGGCTATCAAGAGCTCTTTCGGAAAACGGCGAACCCTCAACCATGCGGCTGATGTCGTTGGCCTGTTGTTTTGTCGCTCTGGCCGTATGGATTTACTCGGTCATGACTCAAAAGCCAGCCGACCTTCCAACCATTATCACGATTTTGGGATTCGGATTCGGCGGCAAGCTGATCCAGAAAACGCAGGAAGCAAAAACTCCGTCGCAACCGCTTCAAACGGGACCGTGACATGAGCTTCGACACGGAAATAAAAGAGCCTTTGCGTTGGTATCAGGTCGCTCTCGGGATTCTGGCGGTACTCTTAATCATTGCCGGGATCGTCGGGGCAATAGCACAGATGACACTTGAACATTAACCTTCTCGGAAAGGAGATCGTCGTGAATATTCTCACCTATGTCAAGCAAGCACTCATCGTGGTATTCATTATCGTCGTGGGCGTCGCGGCTTATCACTTGGTCGCTCACGGTACTCCGTTCTCGGTTGTGGACGGGCTTATGGTTTTGTGCTTGGTTCAGTTGGTGCGTTGATGTGTCCGACTGGCCGAGGTACGAGCTCGACCGGAACATCGCACAATTTGGGCTGACGCAACTCATGGCCGTCCGGCTGAACTCCGGTGAGTATAAGTGTAAGGTGCTCAGTTTCACATTCAAGGATTCAATTGGATCGATCCTTGTCCACGTACGGCTATTGAATCACCCGACGATTTCAACACTGATGGTGAACGCCAGCAGACTCTATTCGTCACGTAAGGAAGGCATAGTATGAGTAAAAATCTACTCTACGCAATCATAGCCGTCGTTGTAATCGCACTTGGCTTTTGGGCGTATAACTTCGTCACGGGAATCTTCACATCAAAAGACTACTGGACACAGAGGGCTACGGTCGCCGAGCGCGGGGCAAGCGACTGGAAGCAGAAATTCGAGACACTTGACAGCACCTTCCAATTCCAGGTATCGGCCAGCGTCAATAGCGTCCGCGGTGAAATCCTTGAAGAGGCAAAAAAGAAATTCCCCAGAGACCCCGGCTTTATCCGGGCCTTGCAGCATATCGTTGACAGTCTCAAAGAAGAAAACTTTGAACTGCGCTCTGTGTCAACCGGATCGGGTACGCTCACTATTTTAGGTGGGGGTCAGTCCGATAGCATGAATCACTTTGAAGATGCGTGGATTACCCTTGACGCGAAGATCGCAGGGAACAGGCTCGAGCATATCAATTACGATTTCAGTTTCGACATCGGCGACGTTCGCACGAACTTCGAGCGCGATGCAGACGGAAGAACTCTTGAAGTGTACGATGTGTTTCTGAAGAGCAAACGCGATAGCACGATGACCCTCTACCTTCCATACCGTAGGGAATCGTTCAATCAATTACCAAGCTATTCACGGTTCAAGTTTTGGGATCCGAGGCTGAACGTATCGGCCCTTTGGGGAGGACAAACGGTAGAACTCGCCGCGACGATTTCACTCTCCAGCTATTCCGATGCCCCCGATGCCAACGGCATGATTCTGGCTTTGCCTGATATCGGGATCAGCAGTAACTTCGAGGATCAGACGTATTTCATCGCCGGGGGCAGATTCAATATGGCCCACTTTCTTCCCTTGCTCACCAATGTCCACCTGACAGCTCACGCAGGATTGCCGACGAATAATCTGAACATGACTGCGCTTGTGGGCCGGATCGGAATAGGAGTAGGACTGTGATATTTCGTGTTACATATCGACTGCGCGGTGAGGATTCTGACCGAGTAAGAGTCTATGAAAGCGCACTGGATGTTGAGGCCGCGGTAAACCATTTCTTCAAAGACCTAAAATTGAAAATAACCAACATCGTTTCGATGAGTCTTTCCACAACGAACGAAGGATGAACCATGCCAAGCCGAAAGGTTGAAGATTTACACCCGACACTCCGTTCACTCGTTCCCGAATGGAAGAAACGCTGTATCGAAGCTGGAATCGGGGAACCGATTATTACTTGCACGGCCAGAACATTCCGCGAACAGGTTGCAACATTCGCACAGGGGCGTGAGGACATATTCTATATCAATGACCTGAGAAAACTCGCTGCTATGGAACCTATCTCAGAGGCCGAAGCGAAGAAGGTGGTAAGTTGGACAATGGCATCGAAGCATATTACGAACCTGGCGAACTCCGAAAACAAGGATGACTACGCACGGGCATTTGACTTCGCACTCGTGAAGCCGGGCGGCGCCGTTCATTGGGACACGAAAGCCGACGTGGACAATGACAAGGTAAACGATTATGCCGAGGCCGGAAAGATTGCCGTTGAACTCGGGCTGGAGTATGGTGGTAACTGGCCGACACCGGATCGAGCACACATACAATTGAAAGGTTGAGATAGAGAGCCAGCATGGGAACTCCACAAGCCAAGCGAAGATGCGTCAACTTCATCGATAGGCAACCGGAGTAATGCGTGGATGTTGCATGCGGCTCTTTTGATTGTGATGTTTCCCCGCAATAATCCCCGCTCCAAATCTGCTTTGTAAAAGCCCGTCGAAACACCAAGATCGCAGAACGAGAAACCGAAGCAAGCGGATTCATTTCATGGTGAATCGCGTCCGACGAGAGCAAGAGCGTTCCCTTAACGGGGGCGCTCTTTTTGTCTCCGTCTAATACTTTTGTGACGGTTGGCACAGATAAATCGCTTAAAACAGACAGATTTCCCGGCAAGTTCTTCAATTATTAGAAATGTGGGCTGCCTCACTTTTGACTTGACTTTCATACTGAATAGTATTATCATATCCACATGAGAATAACCAGAAACAAAATCCGCAAAATCCGAGAACAACTCGGCGAGACCCAGGAAGCGTTTGCCCTTCGCTTTGGTGGGCGCACGGCAACAGTGGCAGACTGGGAGCGTGGGCAATGCAAGCCTCGCCCGATGGCTGTACGAGAGCTAATCAAACTCTACAAAACCTATGTGTTGAGGGAACAATGAAATCCCTCACCGAAATCCAACTCATCTGCGAACTCTCCGGCGTTCAGTACGTGGGGATTCAGAAAGCCGCCAGCGAGGAAAAGAACTTGGTTCTCTTCAATGACCCGCAGACCAATGGAACTCTCGCCCTGCCAGCCACTGAGTTTTCTGAAACAATGATAAATGCTCATGTTCGTCGACATCGTGAAATAATGAAATTTACTCACGCGGGATGAGAGTAACCGCAAGGTCTCTAAGGAATAGCGATTTCGTCCTTGAAGCGTCCCGCATAATTTTGAAAGGTAATTCAAATGGCAGAATTATTAAATGTAGAAGTCCGTTGTGAAATCTGTGATTCAGTTCTACTTGTTCATGCCAAAACAAACGATCAAAGTTACAAGTATATGGACACGTTCACAATCAAAGTCGAGCCCTGCGAATCCTGTCTCAAAGACGCACGCGATGAAGTCCGCAAAGAACTGAAAGAGGAATAACCCTCATGGCAATCAACCTCTACCAAAAGCCCTGCTCGAAATATGAACGCTGTTTGCGTCTGAGAATCGAATGGCAACTCGATCGCAACCGGTGTATCTATTCCATCAACGGAGAAAACGTAACGATAATCCTAAACTAATCTCATTCAAATGAAAGGCCAATAATAATGGAAACACCCCTCTCAACAAAGGAATGTGATGTACTGATTGAAGCGTTGGAAGCATGGGAGTCAAAAGATCTGAGCAAATCTATGATGAATATAATGATACGTTCTCTCGTGCCAGTTGATGACCCTGTGGCAAAGGAAAAGATGGACCGGGAAATGAAAGAGCGACAGGACAAAGATGAGCAAGAATGTCGCTTCCGCAAAGAGGTCTCTACGCTCCTGAAGGCCAAACTCATTCAACTGAAACATCAGATGCAGACCGATGACATGGTAACTGCATCGAATCGGTAACTTCCAATTATTCTGAACTAACGATCAACACCCAACGAAAGGACTCACGATGCACACCGGCCATAAAATTGTATCATGGATACGTCTCCGGTTCAAAATCCTGAAGGCATATTTCACCCGTGTCTATGATTATGAGACATTGTGCGCCACGGAAGGCAAAGAATATGCAGATCACGTAATCGACCAAATACATGACAACATGCGCGCAATGCGGGCAAGAGGAATAACCAAATTACACTGTCCGAAGTGTGGAACGAAAGACCTTCCCGATCCAGACACTTTACAACATCCAGGGAGAATGTGAAATGCACACCGGCCAGAGATATTACATCCCCGTCAAAATTCATCAAGGCCCAATCCCCATATCGGAACCCGAGAGAATGAGACTATTGAAAATCGCTCGGGGGCTTTGTACGCTCTGCGGGATGCCTCTGAATGTCCTCACCAAAGATGGTGGAGCGTGCTTCTACTGTCACGCCGTCCACATCTGGAATGAACAAACTCACTATTGGGAATTGGGGTAAGCCATGACAACTGATAACAAAAAAAGGAGAACGAATTATGAAACAAGCTCACGATAATCCTGAAATTGCGGATTCCCATTTGACCGAATCTTCAGGTCAAGCACCGCTTGCACCAATTATCCCTGTTAGGGTAATGGATGCAGTAGAGAGAGCTTGCTTTGCAACTGACCTCACCAGTGGATTGCAAGAAAGGTATTCTTCGGTTCAGACCTATGTACTTTTGAAGAATGCTGAGGATGTTATCGAACAAGCGCTTTTGATCTGCAAGGACAAGGCGACAGGTCAAGCGGAGAAAGATTCCAAAGTGTTCAATGCGGAAATTACGACACGTCGTAGCGTTGAATATGGCTATGAGGATTCTGTTCTTGAAAGACTGGAAAGCGAAATCGTGGTATTAAAAAAGAAAGCCGATGAGCGCCGAAAAATGTTGCGTGCGTTGACATCGGAAGTTGCAGACACTGTAACGGGAGAAATTCTCAGGCCAGCAAAACTCACTAAAGACGGCCTTGCCATCATTGTAAAATTACCAAAATAGGAGACCGCATGTCAATCATTGCCAAAGCAGAAAGCGACAACTTCGAGAAAACACCGACCGGGACTATTCAGGCCGTGTGCGTATTCATTCATGACATTGGTTTACAGCCTGGGGAGTATCAGGGCCGCCCCAATGTTGCTCACAAGATTATCATATCATGGGAGCTTTCGGAGAACATGACATTGGGGGAAAATGTCGGGAAGCCGTTCATGGTGAACAAGTACTATACGCTTTCTCTTTCAGAGAAAGCAAACCTCCGCAAGGATTTGGAAAACTGGCGGGGCAAAACTTTTTCAGAAGCCGAACTCAATGGATTTGATGTTGAGAATATCCGCGGAGCAAATTGTCTCCTGACCATTACTGAGACAGAAAATGGCAAGCGGAAAGTCTCGGGCGTGACCGCTCTTCCCAAAGGAATGCCACTTATCAAAGGTTCGCAATCTTCCCCATCAATAAAGTTCCTTGAATGGATTGACCGGGAACGAGCAAAGGCCATTCAACCAAGCGTTGATGACCATGAACCGCCGCCAGTTGAAAAGGATGATTTGCCATTTTAATGAAGCGTACCTTTTCCGGCAAAGTCGCGGATAAGAAGTTAACCGTTTACGATGAAGCAGATATGAAAAGCTGGATTGCTTCATTGGATGGAATGCCGGTATCGGTAACGATTGAAAAGGAAACTCACAAGCGGAGCAATCAGCAGAACCGTTTCTTGTGGGGGATTGTATATAAAACGATCTCAGATTTCACCGGTTACGATGAAGATGAGGTTCACGCTCTTTGCAAGGAGAAATTCAATCCCAAATTCTTGAACATCGTCAACGTCAACACCGGCGAAGAAACCGAAGAACGGATTGCCGGTAGCACGGCGAAGCTCTCAACAAAAGATTTCATCGAGTACGTTGAGAAGATTCAGAGATATTTCGCAGGGCTTGGTTGCGTAATACCGGACCCGAATCAGCAAAATTTTCTTGAGGAATAATGCAAACCGAAATCGAGAACGCCATGAGGGCTGCGGCATGAGAATAATGGTAGCATTGATCGTTAGCATTTTGTTTCTTGGGTCAAGGGTATCGGCACAAATGCCGGTTGCGCCAATCAGAACTGAGAAAGTGATAGCGGATTATTCATTTGGTGCACACCGGGAAGCCTTACAATGACATTTACAAGTATAGGTTTATTGATACCGTTCAGTGTGGTGCGTTGGTGTATCATATATTTGAGGAGTACGAACGATGAACCAGAATGATCAGGCGCGTTTCAGGAATATGACGCGTGTCGGGTTCCTGCTGTATACGTTCATAATATTTATTCTTGGTGCAGGATTTGGATGGATGATTGGTGGGATTGATTGGTCGGACGTTCAGGATAAACACCCAGTGAGTTTCCGGAACAGTATGACTGATACCAACGCACATCTTGGCGGTTTGAATGATACGATCCTGGTGAGGCGTTTGAGTGGTGATGATACTGGATTTCCAGCAACAGGTGTTGTGTATAACCGTTTGCCTTCCGGAGACACGGTAGCAATTGTGACGTATGGTGATGTCATGAGAAGCCAGATGTCGAAATATCAGGGGGTGGTTAAATTGCCAATGGGTGGTGGAGTTACAGGAGAAATCAGTGGTTGGTCGTCACAAATTGATTCATCATGGACAATTGATACAAGCAGAAGTTTAGGGAATTTATTCCAACTGCGTCCGGGGATACCAGTTAGCTTTGATCGATATCGTCTTGACAAAGACAGCGTGTCCGACAGCGAGAAGTTTGAAGAGGAGCGAATTGATACGGTTGTTATGAGTAACAGCTACGGCGGTAGGCCGATAACTTATCACTTCGTTTTCAAGAGTCGTAACCAACATGAGTACTGGCGCAACTTGAACGTGTGTCAGCTTTGGATGATTCCTTATCAAGGGCTGAATGATAAGGCTCGGCGCGAATTGGACGAAGGGCGGAAGTATATACTGAACGTGTGGACAACCGAGGAAGGTCAACAGTTGAACCACTTTGAGTGAAACAAGTATGAATAAAGACTCCCTTCGCTTCCTCACTTACGTCCTATTCATCATAGGAGCATTTTGGATTATCGTTGAGGCGATGAATAAGTGACCACATCCATGACAATCCCTATTGAACTACTCGATCAACATCTGATTGCACTCGGTAAAACCGGTGCCGGGAAATCTTATGCTCTCCGTGACCTGATTGAATTACTTTTGGATAACAAGCGTCGCGTCTGCATTATAGACCCAAAGGGCGATCATTGGGGAATACGATCAAGCCCAAATGGGAAGAAAGCCGGATATCCCGTTGTCCTGTTTGGTGACTTCAAAGAGGAATTGGCCGACGTTATTCCGATCAATTCCCGGGTCGGGAAGGAAATCGCCGAACTCGTTGCCACTGGCAATAGGCCATGCGTCATCGGATTTCGCGGATGGATGCCGAACGACCGCACGAAATTCTGGATTGATTTCGCCTCGACATTATTCAATCTGAACAAATCTCCTTTGTGGCTCCCGATAGATGAAGTCCATAATTTTTGCCCGAAGGGAAAGATTCTTGACCCCGAAGTAGGAAAGTCAATTCACTGGACGAACCGTCTGGCAAGTGAAGGCAGGGGGTACGGGATACGGCTTCTAATGGCATCTCAACGTCCTCAGAAAGTCCATAATGATACTTTGACGTCGGCTGAAACCCTTGTCGCAATGAGAGTGATTCACGCAGCCGACCGTACTGCTGTAAAAGAATGGATTGACGGTTGCGGAGATCCTGAGCGCGGAAAAATCGTTATCAACTCTTTGGCCGGGATGAAACGAGGAGAAGCATACGTATGGTCGCCGGAGATCAACTTCTTTGAACGGTTGACTTTCCCAAAAATCAAGACGTTCGATTCCTACAAAGCGCCAGAGGAAGGAAAGCACGAGTATATTCAGGGATGGGCACAGGTGAACCTGGAGGAAGTAAAGAAGAAGTTGGCTCGCGTCATAGAGGAAGCCAAAGAAAATGATCCGGCAGAACTCAAGAAGCGAATCAGAGAGTTAGAACGTGAGCGGCGTTCTATCCCGTCAGGAAAGATAGATGAGGGCGTTGTGAAGCGTGCCGCTATCAGAGCAAAAGAAGAGGCCGTAAGGGAATACTCTCAACACATCAAAAAGCTCGAGACATTGATTCGCAAACAACAATCGTCAATGAAACATGCCGCGGAAATGTTGATTGATGTAGGAGTTGAATTACCGAAGATTGTAATTCCAGAGCCGAAGTTAAGCGAGTCGGCAACAATTACTCACCATCAGCCCGTTCCGATATCTTCAATCAGAGAACAAAGACAACCAATGTCTGCCCGGAACGCTGGACAGTACGGCGATTCCGATGTTAAACTCATCCGCGGCGAGAAGTTGATGCTTGCCGCGGTAGTGAAGTGGAGAGAAACCGGGATTACATCGACCATGATGCGAGTGCAGGCCGGCATCAAGCACAAGGAAACCCTGCGACAATATACGGTCAGATTGAAAGGTGCCGGATTCATTGAGCAAGTCGGCAATCTCTATTACCC
>Ga0210377_10000287_pt1 | contig 47916 bp, 64 predicted proteins | sample PLM4_65_b1redo_FD_155480 | JGI IMG/M metagenome (GOLD analysis project Ga0210377, IMG submission 155480) | Groundwater sediment microbial communities from an aquifer in East River, Colorado, USA - PLM4_65_b1 redo | ecosystem: Environmental > Terrestrial > Soil > Riparian zone | place: USA: East...
CTATCCGCGCCGTGGGCGGACAATGCAGTTTGTAGAAATATGACGACACACTCAGCGCTATACAATACGCTCTGCCTGGTGCTATAGGACCAACAAAGTCATATCCTGTCCTTTCATAAGCCTTTAGGCGATTCTATTTTCGTATCAGTGCAGGGTACTATCACATTAGCAGAAGTAATTGACAAAATGGATGCAGGAGATGTCTTTAGCATTCGTTTCGTCACCTGTGATCATAAGAAGGACTCGGGTGGTGAGTTGGTTGATATTTATAAGGCTGTGAAAAATGGATCAGTTAAGAAAGAACATAGGGTACAGTCCTCATTACAACCAGTGTCCAGGCTTTTGCTCAAGGATCCTAACCATTTCGAAAATAGTACCAGGAACATTAAGATTTTAAATAACGGTGAGATAAGAAAGCTGCACATAAGGTTGATTCGCCGCTTCAACGGGAGAGTTGTACTATGAGCATAACAATTAAAGACGATATAGCATTCAGCACCTCTTCTAAGGCTGCATACATAATTGCTCAGTCCAATAACCCCGATGCTAAGAAATTCACCAATCCCACAGAAAGACAACTACAAACCTATCCATATGCATATTGGGGCACTAACAATGATCTCCCCATTAAAATGGGACAGGACATTGAAGAGTGTGGTGTGTTGAACGCCGCATTAGATGCCAAGGCCCGTATAGCAGTGGGCAAAGGAATACAACCCTTCCTGCTAACCAACATTAACGCTGATGGTAAGGAAGAGCTGGAGTATGTCGATGATGCTGAGATATCAGACTTCTTTGATCTCAATGATAGTTTCGGATTCAGCATCAACAGCTGCTATGATCTGTTTGGTTATGGCTGGACTGTACAGCAATTGCTGTTATCCAGGAACAGACAAAAAATAAATCGCATAAAAAGAACCGATGTCTATGAAGCCAGGCTGGAAAGAAAAAATAAATCCACCGGTTTGATCGATCACGTTTATTTATCAGCAGATTGGTCATGCTTCAATAGTATGGACTCCGAGTATGTTTCTAAAATTCCAATTCTTGAAGAGAACGCTGAGATCTACGATATCGGCGAACGCACAGAATACGAATTCGCAATCCTAAATCGTCAGCTGCGCAACGGCCACCAATATTATCCACCTCCGTTGTGGTATAGCACTAAAAAATGGGTTGACATTGCTAAAAGCGTTCCTCAAATGAAGAAAGCAATGTTCAATAATCAAATGACCATAAAATACCTGGTAACAATCAGTCAAAATTATTGGCGCCGCATCCATACGCAATGGGACATCTTTACTCCTGAAAAAAGAAAGACGATCCAGGAAGATAAACTAGATGAAATCGATAAATATTTGACCGGGTCCGACAATCAATACAAAAGCATTTTTGCAAACTCTTACGTGGATCCTGTTACAAAAACAGAAGTTCCGGATATCAAGATCGATGTGCTGGATGACAAAGTAAAAGACGGAAAACTTTTACCCGATAGTGCCGCAGCAAATTCAGAAATTCTTTTTGCATTGATGGTGAACCCAGCACTGTTTGGCGCTGGCCAGCCGGAGGGCGCATATTCTAACAACGCCGGGGGTAGCAATATTCGTGAGAGCTACATGGTACAGCTGATGTTGCTAGAGTGGGAGCGCCGGCAGAATTCAAAATCGTTCAACATTGTTAAACGATACAACGGCTGGGATAAAAGACTTGAAGTTGAAAGATCGATCGTCGCAGTGAATGCACAGAATGATCCCGCAACACCACAGAAAAAAATTAAGCCCAAACTTGTTTTCCGATATCCTTCGGGATTGCTTACAACATTGGATACTGGTAAATCAACAAAACCTGAGGTACTGTAATGTCTATAATAAAAAATACGGCCACTGCAAAAAAGTTTGTTGATATAAATTTTATCAATAGCATTACCAGCCTTCCGGATTTTACTCTTGCTGAGCAAAGATTTCTTGTGCCATTGATCGGGCAGGAAATGTATGATTTAGTGATCGAGTTGGCAGATGCAGAGGTTCCTGATGATCCGGATCTGCTCCTGCAATGCCAGGGTCTTGTTGCTCCATTGGGCTATCTTTTAAAACTCCCAACCATACAGGTCCAATTGACCGATGCCGGATTAAGAACCATTAGTTCTGATACGATGCAAGCAGCTCACCGGTGGGAATATAATATAGTAAGAGATCAATTACATGATAATGGTTGTTATGCAATAGAAGCGCTGTTGATATATCTGTATACAAATGCCGGTGATTATGCTGAATGGACTAACAGCGACGAATACAATGACCTCTCCGGATTAATATTCAAAACCGGCACAGAATTCAACAAATACTATATGCTTCATCAAAAGCACAGGATATTCTGGTCCTTGCGGCCACTCATAAAGGAAATAGAAGATCAGTACATGATATCAGCGATGGGAGAAACATTTTACAGTGCATTAAAGACTGCAGCGGATCCATCAGCTGCAGAAATCGAATCGCTTAGGTTAATAAAAAGCGCAGTCGCTAATTACACTATCGTGCGTGCGATTGAAAAGCGATCAGTTACTATGACCGAAAACGGATTCAGCATTTTGCTTGCTGCCGGCAACTCAGATGCAGTCAATTCAGGTGATTATCCAATTGAAAGCATAGATCCACGCATGGACATGCTTTATAAAAGTTGTGAACGCACAGGTGATGCCTACCTGGTGCAATTGAAACAATATCTGAATGCAAAAGCTTCAGCACTTGTCTTCGCTGATTATTTCGCTAGTGAACTATACGAGGATCCTGCGGTCACTGCACTAAAACCAAACCCCAATGAGAAGAGAAAGATTTTTGGAATGTGAAAAACATTTTCTACCATAAAAAAAAATGCCTGCATCTACCAGATAATCTCGATGAACTATCACCGCATCAATATTTGGGCATTGCAAATCTTCTCTATGATGGGGGCAATGAAATTGCCTGTAAAGTAAAAGCATTAAGGATTCTTTCTGATATCAGCAAAATCAGATTGCTGCTAATACCTTCAGAAAAAATAAGCCGTTGCCTTGAGTATGTTGATTGGATTTTTGAGGCAATGAACATTACCAAACAACTTCTCCCATCGTATAAAGGCTATTACGGACCCGCTGACGAGCTGGACAATTTAAAAATGAAAGAATTCCATTTCTCAGAGCATTTTTATCACAGGCATTTAATTGATAAGGATGAAACTGCATTGGACAAGTTGATAGCAACGCTCTATCGCAAACCAAAATCATTTTTTAAATACGATCGAAAAAAAAACATTGATGGTGATCTCCGGGAGCCATTTAACCTTAACCTGGTAGAAAAGCATGCCGCGCTGATCAGCCGCTGGCCGGAATCCGTTAAATATGCCATTTTCCTTTTTTATGATGGCTGCCGGCAACAATTCATCGATGATTTCCCAATGATATTCAAAGAGCCTGTGAAAAGTGGATACCAAAGCCAATATAATGCGGGTTTGTATGGCATGATGCTGAACCTGGCAGGAGAAAAATTGGGCCGCATTGACCAGGTAGAGGAAATGTATGTGCCTACAGCGCTGCTCACACTCGGAATGATGAAGGAACAAGAGAGATTTTTTGAAGAAGAAATGAAAAAATAAAACTCATGACTATAAACCTGGTATACCCTATCGCATATCTTATTGGTTTTGCCTATTGCTTTTACTTAATTCGTAAAGCAGAACTAAATGGTATAGCATGGAATCCATTAATAATTAAAATTATCTGCTGCCTGTTGTGGCCTGCGATATACTTTATACTAATCTATGATTTTTTTAAACGGTCCAAAAAATAATGGGATTCTTCAACGATAGGACCAATTACTTTAAAAGCATTGCTCATCTGAACAAACTTATTGCACACAACCAGGAAGTAGAAGGAGTGACCCGCGCAAGTTTTTTCGGAATGAACGATGAAGATGAAGTGCTGGCCGCTTGTGTCAATTGGGGTCATTTCCCCTGCATGGTTCAATTTGATTTCTCCGGAAGATATACCAGCAACATAACCGGTGAACCAAAAAGAAAAATTTCCAATGCCATTTGGATCCTGGATAAAGCAACTGTGACCAACATGGCATCCATCCAGGCGGCAAAGGATAGATCTTTCGAAGTAATTGAGCAAGTGATCAGTGCTATGTGGGATGATTTCAAAGAGCAGGGCTTCTGTGGCAATCTACAGTACGTTGACCTGGCACAATTCAATTTCTTACCGATCGGGATCGTAGGATCCTCACTGTACGGATGGCAATTAAATTTTGGTGATGATACGCAGGCAACTGCAGTAACAACAAAGGATCCTGAACAATGGTATGATGAGTAAAAGAAAAAACAATCATGGCTTACCAGTTAATAGAGCGTCCGCATAAATTTTCGTTTAGCAAAAACCCGGTTCGATATGTTTTTAATATCACTAACCCGGCAGCTGCCGGCTGTGCATTGGAAATAGAGCTTTACTCGCTGGCAATTGGTTCATTAACTCTCCCTGGCACACTGATCACCAGGCAAACGCTCACGCCAAACCCCGATGGATCCCTTGAATTTTATTGTGAGGATTTTCTGAATTCATTTCTTGATTGGGAATTGCCAAACCTCACCAACAATGATATACTTGCATGTACCAGTCAAATTGCAAAGTTCTATATCCGGTACAGGCAAACAACAAAAAACAATCCATCACCGCCATATGCAACGGAAGAAGAGAATGTGCGTATTGTATTAAAAGGTGGTGTAGCAAAAGAAAAATTCGATCGCAATAATTTTTTTATAAACTACCTGCCGGCAAACAAACCTTTCCTCACCTGGTTGCCCGATCGTCATTTTGTCGGCACTGAAGAACGTAGATACCTCACCTACTTCCATTATTCAGGTGATCAGCTCACAGATGTTTTGCAGGAAATTATTTATAAAGAAAATATGGAGTGGGCTGCATCCAGTAACAGCGGCAATATTGATGTGGCCAGCCCAAACAATCCTAAAGAAGGATTGCTGGATATTGAGGCCACGGATTCTGAAGATGGAAATGAAGTAACACTCATCGGCGCCGGCGTTGTGCTCCCTGATTTCAATACACTGCTATTTGATATCCGGAGTAAAGGTCCATGGGATCCCGGGGAGAAGATCATCTTTTCATTTTACAATGAGGTCACATTAATCGGGTCCGTTGAGTTGGCAGATGGAGATTATGGATTCGATAGTGCAAACGTTGATGACTATCAAACAATTTCCATTCCCATAGCATTCCTGGATTCTGCGGATCGCCTAAAGATCACCAGGGACGGTGTTACCACGATCGGATTTTACCTGGATAATATCATTCTAAAACAATTGGAAGAACTTCCACCGGTGCTCAAGCTCAAGGGCCGAGCAGTGTGGACAGATGGAACTCAGGAAACAGTCACTATAGATTTCCCATTACTTTCAGAATCATTATTATTTCATTGCCCTGCAGGGCTTGATCAACTTGGCCTGGCAGGCCTGCACCCGGATAAGAAGATGTGGTATTATGATGTGAGTGTTGAAGATGATGCAGGAAATGTTTTTGCATTGCCTTACCGGCTATATGCAGACCATCGCAAATACTACAATGTATTTTCTTTCATCTATCACAACAGCCTCAGTGGCATTGATACCCTGCGCATCCGGGGTGAATATGATCTTGAAATAAACAGGGATTTCACAGAAATACAGAAAGCCACAGGTGGCAACTTCTCCAATGAAATTTTGCCAACAGAAAACGGCGCCATTAACATCAGCAAGTTTGAAGTTTATAAAGGTGATGCCGGCTTAATGAATACTAAAAGGCAACAGGATGCCTGCCAGGATCTGTTGTTGTCTGAAAATGTTTATCGTGTCATCTTCAATCGTTGGCTCCGGGTTGTTAACATGCAAAAGAACCAACCCATGGGCGCCACGGATGATACTAAATGGATTTTCCCTTTGCAATGGCGCTATACTTTTGACAACACACAGTACACTCCTTTTAATAAAGATTTTGGTGCCGGCAGCAATACGGAGGATCCCGGCGCTGTCTATGGCCAGTGCACAGCGCCAACCGACCTCGCTGTTGAATTTGTTGGTCCCGATGGTGGTGGCAAGCAATATCATTTCTCCTGGAACGCGGTCATAGGTGCAGAGTCTTATGAAGTTCAGTATACGGATATACTCACCGGGGCCTGGATCACGATCGGCCTTCCCGCAACAAATGAATTGGATTATACTTTTGAAACCGTCGAAGGAGATTATTCCTGGAGAGTGAGAACAAAATGTGGCGAAGATGACTATAGTGGTTATGCAAATGGTCCCGGGTTCCATATTACAGAAGATAGTTTTGCTTGCGCCGGCCCGGATATTGGATCGCTGAGCACTACTCTTCAGAATATAGATGATACCAATGCAACAGTTCGCCTGGCTTGGGGTGCCGTTGGCGGAGTGCTGGGTTATATTGTGGAATGGCGCGTATATAATACCGGCGCCTGGAATACTGCGTTCACTGCAGCATTATTTTATGATGTAACCGTTCCAAATGATGCTCAGTATGAATGGCGTGTAAAATCTCAATGCAACGATACTCCTGATTATAGTGGTTATACCTATGGTCCGCATTTTATTCCAGCAAACATGGTGGGCACTTGCAATGGTCCATCCGGGTTAAATGCTGAAGTATTTATTTTTTCTTTTTTCGCATTAACAAGATTTTTCTGGGTCAATGCTCCTGCAGTGACTGATTATAATTTGCAGTACCGGGAAGTTGCTACCACAACCTGGTCAGAAGTAAATAATATCAATAGCGGTTATTCAACGTTTGTAGATAAGTTCAAAACCTATGAATGGAGAGTAAGATCAAATTGCGCCGCTGGTGGATTTAGCGGCTGGATGAATGGTCCAAATTTTAATTCATAATTATAAGAGTGAATGCTCGGCATAAAAATAAACAATCAATTCCTCGACCTGTCACCAGGTACTTCTGTGCAAATAGAAAGGATATCGCCATTTTTTAACTTTGAAGATCTTTCAGGTGAATACACTTTACCGCTCACATTTCCTTACACGCCAAAAAATTCACGTCAGCTCGATCTGCCCAACCATTATTACACTAAACGCCTCAAATCAAAATTCCCCGCTCAGCTCTATGACAATAATAATTTCTCGCATGCCGGTGACCTGATTGTCCAAACGGCATCGCTTAATGTTAATGACATAAATAAAAGCTCCATAGATGGTTTTTTTGTCACCGGTATCAGCAGCTTTTTCCAGCTGGTTAAAAATAAAAAACTTAAGGATCTCTTTCTCGGCGGCATTCGCTCATTTGCCTGGACAAACAATGATCCGGATGCTACTAATAATGGTTTCTGGCAGCACATCCATAAAACACTGGATGGCACAATGGATTATTCCTTCGCGCCTATCAGGAATGAAAAATGGTCCGGCAGCACCGAAGACGGCACTCCGGATTGGATCAACAAACTAGACAACACCGGCAAAATTGATTATGATAATAATTTCACAACACTTGCACCGCAGGTATCATTAAAATATCTGCTCACCTGCATCCTTGAAGAGCACAATTGGCAGCTGGATCATTCAGAAATGAATGGCACATCCTGGGATATTTTATTCATTCCTTCATTTTACTCTGTCAGTTGGAAAAAGATTGTTGCAATAGAGGATCCTCCATATTTCCTGCAGGCCCCGCTGCCTAATATTGATATCAATTTGCAAAACCATGTGCCTCCGGAAATGTATATCAGCAATTTTATCATTGCTCTTCGCAACCGGTACAATTGGGGATTTGATTTTGATAGCAACACCCGCGTCTGTAAAATGCGGCCACTAAAGAACCTGGCTATCGGCACAAAAAAAGACTGGACAAGATTCATGGCTGCGAAACTGTTGAGCAGCTTTTCAGAAGATCCTAAAGTTTTTTCCTTCACCAATGAAATAGATAGTCACGATGATCTTTCGTCAGCTCCGGATTTTGATAAACCGGTTTATGGCGCTCCTGTAGAAACATTTGCTGACCTGCCGGCAGCAGCTGAGGGCAACTTCAATAATGTGATCTATGTGTTCAAGGAAAATAAATTTTACCAGTGTCACTATAATGAAACTGACCTGGTATATCAGTGGGACATTTTTGCTGATAACATTTATGATTACAAGCCTGCCGGCAGCAATACAGAAATTCCAACGGTGGCCAGCACCATGCCGGTTTATAAAACGCTTTACCGAGACACGGGAATAACAGAATACTACGGTCTATTCCCCCTTTGTTCGCAGGAAGGAAACTGGGAAGGCAAGCAAGGTGATTTTGTCCCTTGGGGACTCAGGACATTGTTTCATCGCGGCATGGTTTGGGAGGCGCTTGATAATGGCACCACCGGTGCACAGAAATATCCTTATCTCACCAGCATTGCATTCACCATCACCCAGGAAGAGCCGGATCTTGATTGGAGCAATGTTTACGTTCATGATTTCACAGGCATTAATCTCGGAATTATAAACTACTGGTGGAAAGACACTCTCAAATACATACAGCAAACCGATATCATCACACTCGATCTTTATTTGCCGCGCACGGAGCTGGTGAATTTTCGATGGAGCGATGTCATCATTTTGCGAAACATTCCATATGCGGTTCAAAAAATTACAGAGAGCATACCCTATCCAAATTTTATAACAACAGAACTAAGGAGGATCGGATGATTCATAATTTTCTTCTATCAAAATGGCTCGCCGGCAGAAATAATTTTTTTGTTGGCTCGGTGCTTTATAAAGTTTTTGGCAACGATGAAAAATTAAAAACTCTTTTCTCTTCCTGCCTGCAACCCGATGATTATTTAAAACATCGACTTGAGCATGAATTGCAAAAACTCACCGATAAACAAGATGCACTGCTCCCCTCTCCACCAAAGGTGGAGAGGGGTTGGGGGGTGAGGTTCCCAGAGTCTTCCGACCCCGTTCTCTCCGCCCTCCGCAATGAATGGCTACCCCTCTACCAAAGAATGAACTACCTGCGCTATGAGCTGGATCGCTATGAAGAAAATACAAACGAGCAAATTGTTATACGCAAACCAATGGCATTCGAAATTCTGGAACTGGAACAAAAATGCATGCTCATTTGGGCAAAACGTGATCATTATGTTCAGCATGGCCAGCTCCCGGAAGTAAAGCAAAAAAAGATCGATATACCGTCTGATCCGATTCTCCTGGGAAAAATGATAGAAACTCTGAAAAAAAATATTCGTCGCAATAAAAGTCTCATGACCAAACATCCGGATAATGTAGTATATCCATTAAAATTTAAGAATTACACGCAGGAGTTAGAAAAATTATTATCTAAAATAAATCAACCACTGTCATGAAGGACCTGGTTAAAACAGATAACCGCGTTGACAGCAACCGGGAAACCATTCAGCTCCACCTGCAGAGTGAAGAAGGAACCGTGCCATTGACCGATAAGCAAAAAGAATTATTGACGCGGTGGGAATATGTTGATGAGCTTGTTCGCATCAATGGCATTCGTGGCCGTGAGGTAGTGGCCAAAATGGTTATGCGCCGGCACCAGGTAAGCAAGCAAACCGCTTACCAGGACATTGTGAATGCAGAGGCGGTATTTGCCAGCTCCACACCACTAAACAAAAAATATCGCATCGGCTTGCGCATTGAGTTCCTGGAACAAAAGATCGATGAGCTTTATGGCATGGTGAAAATGGAGCCATCCCCCTCTTTAGAGGGGGAAGCCCCGAAGGGGCAGGGGGAGTCAGAAGAGGATATCCTTGCCCGCGTGGCTCGCATCAAAGGCAACCAGGAGTATTTGCATGAAGCAAAAGAGCTGGAAAAAATTTTGCAAAAATATTATCATGATTACCCGGAGATCGTTCAGCCACGTTCACCAAAGAAAATAATTTACGTGTTGCCTGTCCAACAAATGCCGGCAGCGCCATTGACTGCTGACGACGCAATGAGAAAAGCAGGCCTTGTCATTGACATCACCCCAAAAAATCCACCTGTTAATGATACAAGATGATCCGAATTCAAAAACCGTCAACCTTAACCGCAGCCAGGCAATGGTTAATTTGATCAATGCTAACATCACCATAGCAGCATGGCCAAGAGGCCAGGGTAAAACATCGATCATCGGATCCAGGATACTTCACCTCTCAGAAGCAATGCCCCGGGCCCAGGTGCTGCTCATATCAGATACATTTGAAAGATTGGAAGAAGTGACGATACCAGGGCTGGAAAATTTTTTAAAAATTGAATTGGCATTAGCGCCGGGTGTAGATTATCTAATGCATGCGAAACCTCCCGATCATTGGCTGTCACCTTATTTTGTGCCGGTGGATTATGATCATGTAATTTCTTTTGCCTCCGGGTTTGCAATTTGTGAAGTGAGCATGAAGAAACAAGGATCCGCTGCGGGCTTCAACGCACAGGCCGGCATTGGTGATGAGTGGAAATATGTTGACGCCAAAAGATTCAACGCTGAGGTCAGGCCGGCCATTCGTGGTGCAAAAAATACAGTAGCAAAAAAATTACATGATGGCAGCGTTCTAAAGTGGTATGATATCCCGGAATTTCAAAGCCTTTGGTTGTTCACAGATAAGTTCCCTACAAAAGGATCTGATCTCAATTGGGTCCTCGATCAACGCAAAAAAGTAAACCAGGGCTATGTCGATATCATTTATACACTGCAGCTCGAATGCATTAAGCTGGAGCAGCAAATAGAAGAGCTTTCCAGCAATGATGCAAAATATAAACGCATCAGGATGATCAGGGAATATGAAGAAGTGATGAGAAAGCTCCGCATGGACCTTGTTTATTATTCAGACGCTCTTCCCTATGAAAATATTGAAAACCTGGGCGACAGGTATTTCCGGGACCAGAAACGTGACCTGACGAAATATGAGTATGAAGTTGCAATAGAAAACAAAGATCCTGATAAAGCCATCACTCCTTTCTACCCGGCGCTCGATCGCAAACATTTTTACCAGCACAACAATGATTACAATCCAAACAAACCGCTGATCATTGCCCTGGATTACCAGTTCAGCATCACACCCATTCCCATTTGCCAGTTCGACCGGTTGCCTGGCTCTCCATTCATTTCACTAAACTTCATTCAATCGGTCCACTCCCTGCAGGGCGAAGGCGGCATGGATGCGGCGCTTAATAAATTTTGCGAAGCCTATATTGATCACCCTGCCAAAGTGGTGTTTTATATCTTTGATCACACAGCTATTGGCCGATCACCGTACGGCAAAAGCTTCAAAGATCACGTCTGTAATTTTTTGATCAACAAAGGCTGGTCAGTCATTGAGGTTTATACAGGCGATGCTCCCTATCATGACATCAAATACCTGGCAATAGACAAATGGCTGAAGTGGCAGAGCGATGGACAGATCCGTATAAATGAATTAAGGAATGAATCCATGAAAACTTCTATAGAGATGACCGGCGCCATGAACGTGATGGGCAAAACAAAAAAAGATAAATCTTCGGAGAAACAAAATTCAAAAACGCCACCGGAAAAAGCAACACATTATAGCGATGCCTTTGATCAAATTGTTTGGGGAGGATTGGAGCTCCAGCTGGTGCCTATGATTGATGATGTGGGGATGGATATCATGTTGAGATGATCACCAATTGGAATTCGATTTATCCGCCATCTGTTTTTTTAAAATTTCAATGAGTGATCTTATCTCAATTCCAGTTTGATCCTTTACTTTCTCCCATTGTTTTTTTGTAAATTCCGGAACCTTTTCCTGCTCCAAATTGCTGGTATATGTAGTTGTGATTTTACCGGACTGATAAACAGATTTGAAGTCAGTGAAAGAATATTTGTATCTGCTATCCTTGCATTGAAGATTCACAGTAAACCAAACTTGTATATAAAATGCCGGCCAGAATCCGGGAGGAATCCTCACTTGCATCCAGCCCTTAGCGATTATGCTATTTGCGTTTTCGTCAATGACTTGTGTCGCATCCTTGCCACTATTAAAGGCCTTTGTTATAAACATTTTTGACCTATATAAGAGATCTTTCGCACTCGAAGAATCAATAGAAACAATATCTGCAAATTCAATTTTGCCATCAATATTTTTCGGAAGGTCCTGACCGGACACATTTTGATAAAACAGGAATGAAACTATAAATAGAATTCTCATAAAAAGTTTTTAAGTCAACCAAGCTACTAATTCCTTTGTCATCAAAAAAGATAATTCAAATCAAATTGTGACCATATACCCACTTAGTAGTATATGCCGCATCAATTCAGCATTTAATATTGCAATAGTCCTTAGTAGAAAAACGAAAACCTTTTCCACCATGAATACATATTGCGCCACCTGCCCCAATAATGGGGAATGCATCTTTATTTCCCGTCCTTTAGAATATCGTTTGTTATTGTGTTCAAAAATGCTTGAGCCTCCTGTTTTGATTGGAATGATTGTTTCTTTACGGCCTGTTCAATTACAAATTCCTGAAGAGCCAACAATTTGGCGCCAACGGCTTTCAGGGTTTCTTTCGCAACATTCCCAGTAGAATTCTTTACCATCTGAACCAATTCCTCATGACTTTTAGCAAGGCTGACTTGTGATTCAGCCATTAGCCGATTACTTTCAGTGAGATTTACAATGGCTTGAATAGACAATTGACCAGCATCAAGTGGATCATTATTCGATGGGCGCTTAGTATAAGGGGTAATCTCTTCATTCATTATTGAATCCAAATCTGAACGGAATTCATTTTCTAAGTTTTTCAATAATCGCTCGCTCACTTGGTTCTTACTTTTAACCTGAGAAAGCCTGCCTTTGGCATAATTCATTCTTTTTTCAATTCCCTCCAAATTCAGTTTTGTGGCGAATTTTATGCGTTCGATCAACTGATCGAACTCTGAATTAATATTTTTCAATTCTGATGGCTTGTTTGTTGAATGTTTTCTAAATATTGCCTTAGGCATTGTTTTAGTGCTTTAGGCAACCTATATTCGCACTGTCAACCCAAATGTAAACCAATCTGTCAACCAATCAAATACAACTATAAGGTAAATCATGGTAAACAATTCAATCAAAGCAGCAAACAGCTTAACCATCCGGGGCATCAAAAAAAAGATGCAGCAGGTAAATGTCACTGAGCTGGCTGATCGGCTTGGCTATAGCAGGGCCAATATATACAAGCACCTGGATGAAAAAGAACCGGAGAAAGCAAACGTCGATCAGCTAAAAAAGATCATGGATGAAATTGAATGCATGATCACAGAAGAGCATGAAAAAGCATTAGAACTTTCTAAAAAAGCTTGTTAACAATGACAGCCAATAGCATCACACTCACCATCCAGCATTACGATGCTATCAGGGAACTGCTCACATCAAAAGGATATACAGCTCCGGCCATCGCCATCATTGTCATTGATGATGGAGATGAATTGATAATTCGTGACAGCAGTGAAATGCTAATAGGAATAATTTCTAAAAATAAAAACCTAAATCATGATACAGCCGCATGAAATTCTATACCTGAAGCTCATCGCAGTCTTCTGCACCATCGTTGCGCTGATCGCCATCCGTGCCTGGGCAGAGTCGGAAACAGTCATCACCTGGTGCCATAAAGAATTCCACAAAGATGCCAGGCTGCCCGGCCGCTGGCCCAAACCATCACGCATCCGCAGATTTTTCTTTTTCATTTTCAACCTCAAACATAAAAGCATATGAAAATTACAGCCTCATTTATAGATCGCCTCGTGGCTATGACGCCATATGAACGTGGCCGTTTCTTCCAGGAACATAAAACTGAAATTGATTTCACTGCTCTTATTACCAGGGCAAAAGAAAGACTAATAGAGATCACAGAACCAATCACAAAAACAGAAAAGACCGACGCAGAAAATAATTGGGTAGTGAAGCAGCAGGAAAATATAGAAGAGATCATTGATGATTCGGTTCTATATGCCGCTGCGGAGCTGCACCCTGGCGCAGTAGAAGGTCCTTTCCTGGTTGAAAAAGATTTAAGATCAAACCCTTCCGAAATATCTGCTGGCAAATACCAGGACAGAATATTTCGATAGTAGTATTTGCCTCACATCCCCTCTCCACTTGTGGAGAGGGGCAAGGGGGTGAGGTGTGTCCGTGGCAGCGGAGGACATTAATATGACGCTGCGCACCGTCGCTTAAAGACAAGTAAAAACAAGTTGGGCGGTTTTTTGTTTTGGGAGCGGCGGATATGCGGAGATAGCTCAGCGGGTCCTGTTAAAATCAGGCAAGAGCGTTGTTCTTCCAGGGCAAAGGTCGAAGGTTCGAATCCTTCTCTCCGCTCTGTTTTTAGTTGTTAGAATAAAATTATCCGGGCTGTGTCTACAGCCTGGTTTTAACCTCTCCCGCAGAATTGCGGTAAAAAATTCAATCGAAATAGATCCAAAACAATTGAAACAAAGAAAACAAATAGTGGAGTTATTAAGTTATGGCTTTAAGGCCAAAGACATCTCTAAAAAGATTGGCATAAGCAATAGAACGGTTGAGGTACACATTAGAAAGATGTTACTTGAAGGCTATGACAATACGACTCATTTGGTAGCAACATATTTAAGGAAGGGGGTTATAAAATAAAACAATAATGACACCTGAAGCCGAAGAAATGAAAAATGAATTTGTCCACTCTATTGTAGCGGCCATTAAATCCTTACCAAAAGATCAGTACCAGGTGAAGATTTTATTGGACATAGAAAAGCTATCAATAGAAAATGTTTCTAATCGTCTTGGAATAACCATTGATAGTGTCCGGGTAAAAAAAGCAAAGGCCGATCATGCAATCGGGGTTTTTCTTAAAAATAAAATTGAACAATAAAATTAAGGCAACTATATAGCTATTCATCCTAAAAAAAGAATATGAACTACAATATTTTAGAAGCAAGAATTGAATTTGAAAAAAACAAAATTCAAAGAATTACGGTGCTTGTAGATTGTACAGGGAGCTATTCCAGCTCGTTCAGTGACGTTCGAGCAATATTCGCAACAACAAAACCAAGAGGGGGCTACATGAACATTTCGCCATCTGCAGATATTAGCGAAAAGCTATTACAAGATGTTGCTGCTGCTGGTATGCAAACAGTAGACATAGACAGAGACGAAATTTTCCCTGGTTGGGAAAAAAAATATGCAAATACTGACAAAGTTAAATAAGTATATAATCACGAAAATTAATACCATGAAATGGATCATCATCGCTTTGCTGTTTGCATCATGTGTTGCTGCAAAGCCAACAGAAAATAAAAAAACTTTTGAGGTATCAAAAGTAGTGTTGCTAAAAGATGGATATCGCCGCATCTATGCGCAATCAGTACCAGGTGGCGCACGATATACCACCGTGTGCCAGTGCGACACTATGATAAAAGGCAAACAATTCACAGCTATTTTTCTCCGCAAGCTAAGTCCATCAATATATAAATAGAATTTCATTATGAAAAATTTAATCATCGCCTAAAAGAATACCTGCTCATGCAAACCATCAAACGGGGGGAACTGTACGCCATAGAAGAAGAGATCATTCAATTCAAAAAAAACTCACCTGCTCTTAACATTTTACTCCAGGACAAGATCCGGATATTCTTCCAGAAAAATGCACAGCAGTTTAAAGTAATGCATGCCCGGTTCAAAGGCATAAAACAAAAATATATTCAGCAGGATCCTGCCGGCAATTTCAAAACCACCGGTGAGGATGAAAAAATCAAATGGGTGTTCATCGACAATCTTGATCAGCTCCGTGCAGCACAGGTCCTTGATGTTAGCCAGGTAGAAAATCAGTTCCTGCAGGAATGCGAAACACTATTTCAACAAAACATTCAAATCAACTGGTAATGGCACTGAAGAAAGTACATCCCGATCCCGATGAGGATAATCTGAAATACCTGGGCATTATCTGCATTGTTATGATCATAGTAGTCATTGCCGGCATCATCATCTTTTCAATTTTCGTAAAAAAATAATCATGGATATAATTGGGCATTTAATTCAAGACACAGAGATCATCGGCATAGGCCCTCTTTATACACAACCGTCTAAAGACCTCGCGTTGCGGTCTCTCTATAATTCGCAAAGGTTTATTTTCAATGTCCACACAAAACACAATTCAATTGAAATAGCCAGTCATTATTTCATGCCAGGCCCGCCTGATATGAAGAACGAAGATGAAAGGAATAAAATGCGGAGATGGGAAGATGACTATTACAAAGCTCGCCAGCTGATCGCTGATCAAATTGGTGAGATTATTCCGGAACAAAAATAATCCTCTCTTGAAAACCTTACTAACCACTTTACTAATCCTGACTATGGCAAAAGCCGAAGAAATTAAGCACGACTCCACTGAATCCTCAGCGGAGCTTTCCTATTTCCATCAACGCCTGCAGCTGCTTGGGATTACTGAGCAAACCAATCTTGTAGGTATCTGGGAGTTGAAAATTCCCCTCGAGCACAAAAGGAATCCGAACGGCACAATGGATTCAGTTAAAGAAATAAAAGATGTGCCGGTGTTTAGGCAACATGAGCAGGGCATAGAGATCATAGTGTACACACTAGACAGGAAATATATTTACCATCAGCAACCTGAGCAGCTGGATGAAGAAAGCGGAAAGATCACAAAGCCAAGATCAACAAGTAAAAAATATGCATTGATCCGTTATGAGAAGCCACGTATCAATAAGGACGGATCTGTTCAAAAATATCACATACCGAAAGGTGCCGGCACATATCCCTTCTTCCATCCATCGCTGATAGATAAATTTGAGAAGAAGCAAAACATCGACACATTATTTCTCACCGAAGGTTATTTCAAATCCTGGAAGGGTTGCATGCATGGGATCCCGATCGTGGGGCTATCATCCATCACACATTTAAAAGACAAAGAAACAGGAGGGCTGCATCCGGATATTCTAAAACTAATGCTCACCTGCAATGTAAAACGAATGGTGTGGCTGACGGATGGAGATTGCCTGGATATCACCAGCAAGGAGATCACTGACGGAACAGATCTGTACAAACGTCCAAAAGGTTTTTTCTCCAGCTGCGAAAATTTTAAAACGCTGCTAGATGATTATGATGTTGACAAATGGTTCTTTCACATAGATGGTGACAACCTTGTTTCCAACTCACTTTTTTCTCCCAACGCTGGCCAGCCGGTCACCAGGGACAAAGTGAAAGGCCTCGATGATCTGCTGATGACATTTCCCGATCGTATTCCGGAGATCGTCGATGATGTCCTGTCTGTTTCAAAACAATCGCCATGGTTTGTAAAGCACAACATCACCACCGGCACCAGGAAGATCCACACTTATTTTCATTTGCTTAATGTAAATGATTTCTTTTTGTTCCATGCTGAGCGCCGGCCGGAGATAAAAGGGAAAGAATTTGTTTTCAATGGAACTCGTTACCGCTATGATGAAAAAGATAATGACTGCAAGATCGTCACGCCGGCAGAAGCTAAGCTTTATTTTCGTGTGGGTGATAACTATTACAAGTTCGTCGAGAAAATAAATCAGTTCGGTGTAATTGAAAAAGGTTTTGTTCCCCGCCTCAAATCAACCATCATCGATGATAATGGCCGTTATTTTCCAAAGCACATTCCTAAGTATGAAACGTTTTGCAATTATCCTGATCATACAAATTTTCAGCAGGTCATTCACAACAACTTCAATGTCTATTCTCCATTTGAGCATGAACCCGAGCAGGACAAATGCACTGAAGATGATTGCTCTACCATCATGTCATTCTTCAAACACATCTTCGGAGAAAAAGAGATATCTATAAAGCAAAAAGATGGCGATAATATAAAAACCGCTTATTACCAGCTGGGGCTTGACTTGGTGCAGCTGCTTTATCAAAAGCCAACACAAAGGCTTCCAATCCTATGCCTGGTTAGCCGTGAAAATGAAACCGGCAAATCAACCTGGTTTGATTTTCTCAAAGCAGTGTTCACCAACAATGCAGCTGTAGTGGGCAACTCAGACCTGGCAGATGATTTCAATTCATTTTGGGCGCCGAAGCTGCTGATCATGTGTGACGAAACAAAGATTGAAAAGCTCACAGTGGTGGAGCGTGTAAAGATGTTGACGTTCGCAAAAAAAATACCGCTCAGCTCAAAAGGGAAAGACAAAGTGGAAATAGATTTCTTCGGTCACTTCATGATGAATTCAAACAACGAAGAAACTTTTGTTTACACCAGTGAAGAGGATACCAGGTTCTGGATCATCAAGGTTCCCCGGGTGGGATCCAAAAATCCCGACCTGCTTCAGAACATGATCGAAGAAATACCGGCATTCCTTTCTTTTTTGAATGGCCGAAAGATTGTTGCTCCCCGGGTGAACCGCATGTGGTTCGATGAACAACTGCTGAGAACCGAGGCGCTTAAAAAAGTTATCGCATATAGCCACAGCACAGTGAAAAAAGAATTGGTTTATCATCTAAAGCAAACTTTCCTTGATTTTGGTGTAAAAGAAATTTACATGACCTGCCGCGATATCCGAAACAGTTACTTCAAACACAAAGAAGAAAATTATGTAGAACGTGTCCTGAAAGAAGAAATGAAAATAATACCTGTGCAATGCTGGATGTTTAAAGGGAAAAAGTATAAAACAGAACAAGATGCAATTGCAGCTGCAGTGAGCTTGGGGTTGAATGAAATGGAAGCGCTTGATCAAATAACCAGGAAAGGGGATGTAATGCGATACAGTTATCCCGGGTGGGAAATGAAGCAGGTGGAGATGGGCAAGCCAATGGAACGCGTTGCCTTCATAGTGAAAGAACAACCCGGCCGGCCATACAAATTTTTGAGAGAAGATTTTGTGAAGCCGGAAGATGAAGTGGAGATATCGGATGAAGTTAAATACATGAATGATATTCTTCCATCAGCTAACGGGCACCCATTGACAACAGCAGAGGTGCACGGCAAAGAAGAACCACAAGGAGATTTACCATTTTAAAAATAAAACAAACAACATGGAAAACAACAGAGACAATTTGGGTAAAAAAGCAAAAGACAAGATTACAGGCTTCTCGGGGATCATTGTAACGAAACTGATCTGTCTTTTTGGTTGCAATCAATATGGAATTGCTGGCCAGGCGTATGACGATAAGGAACAAAAAAGAGCACCAACTGAATATTTTGATGAGGGCCGTGTCGAGATATTGGGTGATGGTATAACTGCAGCTGAAGTTTCTGTTGATCGCCCGGGTGCTGATTTTAATGCTGATGCACCGAGATAAAAACAAAACCACCATGGCAAAATTTAAAAACTTACAGCATTGGCAGATCAATGTGATCACCAGGGATCATGCCACCAACACTGCAAAGCAAATAGCAGTAAAGGCAAAATGCACAAAGGAAAAAGTGTATGAAATCTGCAAAGAGAAGGGAATAAAAACGCTCACTCTAAAGCAGTTCAGAGATTCATTGAACAACCAGAGGTTGGCAAATATCATTGTCCTGCCCAAAGAAAAACCTGAAGAGAAGTGGCAGCGGCCGGCGGCGGAATATTCCAACAGGACGCCATATGGAATAGCTACAGAATTACACCAGGGAAAAATGTTTTAATCAAAATAATAGAACAACTACAAAAATTTTACAATGAAAAAGAAAACTGCCACAAAGAAAACGTCTCGGACAAAGCAAGAACCTTCAGCGCCTCCAGAAATAACACCGGTTAAAGGCTTCAAGATTTTCAATCCTGATTTCTCCTGCAACGGGATGCAGTATAAAGAAAACGATAAATTCAAACATACTGGCGCGATTGAAATATGCAGTCGCGGCCTGCACTTTTGTTTAAAGGCACAGGATTGTTTTAGATATTATTCTTTCGATCCTGCAAACATTGTTTGCGAAGTAGAAGCAATTGGTAAAGTAGTCTATCATGAAGAAGATTCAAAAGCTTGCACGGATATATTAGTCGTTGGCCGCAGATTGTCCTGGCACGAAGTTTTAGCTGTAGCGAATTCAGGCAGTAATAATACTGGTCATTCGAACAGCGGCAACAGGAACAGCGGCAACAGGAACAGCGGCAACAGGAACAGCGGCAACAGGAACAGCGGCAACAGGAACAGCGGCGACAGTAACAGCGGCAACAGGAACAGCGGCGACAGGAACAGCGGCGACAGTAACAGCGGCAACTGGAACAGCGGCAACTGGAACAGCGGCGACTGGAACAGCGGCAACTGGAACAGCGGCAACTGGAACAGCGGCGACAGGAACAGCGGCGACAGTAACAGCGGCGACAGTAACAGCGGCAACAGGAACAGCGGCAACTGGAACAGCGGCAACTGGAACAGCGGCGACAGTAACAGCGGCAACAGGAACAGCGGCGCCTTCTGCACAGACCCAAATCCAGTAATTTTTTTATTCAATAAACCAACTTCTCTCACTGTCAAAGAATGGGAACGGCATGAGGCTATAAGCATCATGTCCAATTTAGAACCCACAATTTGGGTTCCTGATCATGCAATGACAGATAAGGAGAAAGAGGCAAATCCAAAATGGGAAACCACAGAGGGATATCTGAAAACAATTTCCATGAAGGAAGCCTGGGCAAATCTTTGGCACAACTTAACCTATAAGAAGAAACAGGTTTTCAAGGCCCTTCCAAATTTTGATGCAGCTATTTTCCAAGAAATAACTGGATTGAAATTATGATCGAGCCAAAACCAACCGCAATTGTTCATTTATGCCAGCTCATCACCGGTGACAGGTTTTATTTAAAAAGCGATAACAAAAAAGTGGTGTGGGAACTTCGATTTCATACACAAATAAAATTAAGGGGCACTATGAAAAAGCTGTCGCAATGTAAAAACGATCTTGGCGGGGTAGACAGATTTGACGCCAATCGGGTTGCGGTCTTCATGCGCAGAACAAAACCTGTTATAAAAAGGAAACGAGAATTTTCAATCGATAGATATTTCGCCTGATGCCATATAGAAACGGAAATATTGTTTGGAATGGAACTCAGTGGAGCGAAGAAATGATATCATTTCTTCGCAACAATTATTTGTCTATGACGAATCAAGAGTTAGCAGATTATCTAGGCCTGAGAAAAACAGTAACCAGGAATAAATTGCGTGAGCTCGGATTGAAAAGAATGGAATTAGAATATTGGAATAAGGAGATGATACAATTTTTGAAATCTAGTTACAAGACAATTGGAGACGTTGAGATCATGGAGTTTTTCAAAAAATATTATCCTAAAGTAAAAGGATGGAAGCGTGGCGCCATCAGGAAGAAAAGAAAACAGATGAACCTAATGAGAACGGAAAGGCAATCAAAAAAGATTGCGGCACGTAATACGAAGAGAGGCGGAAGGTGCTACACAATAGATAAGAATAGTGCTAGCAAAAACATGCACCCCCGGTGGGTAGCTCAGCAAATCGCCCGTAGAAATCCCGAGCTACAAAAAGAGCTTATAAAATATCCGGAAATTATTGAAGCAGCAAGAACCCTTTTATTATTAAAACGAAAAATTAAATCCCTGAAGGTTGAGAAAGCGGCGTAGTGATATCATTGCAGGTAGCCCCGATTTTGTCTCGTTCATTAAAAGGAATTGGAAGAAAATGGACAATAACGCCCTTGCAAAGAAATATGGTTGTGGGATTTGTTCTGTTCGTAAGCAGTGCTATGACCTCGGCCTTTTGCGAATGAAATTGGAATACTGGACAGAAGAACAAATTGAGTTTCTAAAGAATAACTACAGGATAATGGGTGACACGGAGCTTGCTGAGATTTTTAATAAAACCTTTAAGAAAAAAAAGACCTGGACTATAAAGCACATAGAGAAAAAGAGAATATACCTCAAGTTGAAACGAACAAAAAAACAACTCATTGAAATAGAGCAGCGGAATCTTGATCAAGGCAGATTAAATGTTCACAAGAAAAAAGGAAAATCAAAATTTCTCACTAAGGGACCAGCAAAACAAGGGGAGATAAGAATGTATTTGGGACCGAATGGCCAGACTATTACTTCCAAGATCAGGATCGGTAAACAGTGGCTATACTGGCCAAGATGGGCTTATAAAAAATATATAGGGGCCATTCCAAAAGACCATGTGATCGTTCTGAAAGATGGTGATCCTTATAATACAGTACCAGAAAATCTTGAAGCAGTTACGCGTGGGGAATCCACTAGGAGGTATGCTGCCAAAACTTCAATTAATCTTTCTGATGGTTATGTTGCTGCACAAATGGCATATGGTAACCCTGAATTACGCAAAGAGATAAAAACGAACCCAGACCTGATTGAAACCTATAGAACACTCATGTTATTAAAAAGAAAAATTAAACTCAAAAAAAATGAACAACAAAAACCAGGCAGAAGAGCTGCGTAAGTATTTATTTGATCAACTCGATAGACTCAGCGATCCGCAAGCAAATCTGGAAGTGGAATTGAAAAGAGCAGACGCCCTTGCTAAAGTAGGCACTGTGATCGTTAATAGCCACAAACAGGAAATTTACTTTTACAAATTATCCGGTGCAAGAAAGCCATCCGGAGCCAAGCAAATAGAGATGAAACCGATTAAAGGCAAAAAAGTATCCAGTGGCAAATGATTTCTCATTAATAGAATTGCGCATCGCAAGAAGCCTGATCACAAAAAAATCAGTTCAATTTATTTCTGAAGTATTGAACAGGCCTTATGAACAGACCCTAGATCTTATTCGAAACATGTCTGATTCACAAAAGCTAATTCCATTCGAAAAACAGCTTGATAATAATAAGCTGAAGGTGAAATTGAAAAAAAAAAATCAAAAACGGTTTGACGACCAGGATAGAGTTGAAAAGAAGCGCCGCACTGCTAAACAACTATATGAACAGGAAAGGGACAGCAAAAAAAGAGCTGGACCCCAATTCAAAACAAGAGTGATCAACATGAGTGAACTAGTGGCAGTGAAGATCGATCACAAAACTACAGTTTACGTTAAGCCTGGGACAGATATAGAAGCAACAAGAAAAAAATACAATAAAGCACTACACCATTAATGCCGGTCAACAATACATACCTGCTCATTGCATTCGATGTAGACAAACCTGCAGAAGAATGTCATTGCATGCACATGTATATAGATAGAATTCTGTTCACGCAATTAAAGGACCCCGTAGTGAAAGAAGTTTTCCTGGAAGAAAAATTATATAGCATCACCGGCAGGAGAACCGCAGTAGTTCCCTACCTGGCCGGCAACCTGACCTGGATCGTGATCATGGATGTAAAAAAATCAGCAGCATGAGTGTCATCCTTGCCAACGCGCAACATATCGCCAACAGAATCGTGCAGATCTTGGGGCCGCACTGTGATCTCATTCACATTGCCGGCAGCATCCGGAGGAAGCAGGCCCAGGTGAAAGATATTGAGATCGTTTGCCTGCCAAAAAGAGATTCACAGAATGAGGATCTGTTTGGCGCCGGCGAAGAGGTTCTTTCACCAGGGTTTGTCAATGCATTGGCTGGCATCACACGATTAGTCGTAAAAGGTAGGCCTCAGGGACGCTATATGGAAATCGTTCTCCAAAACTGCAGCCTGGTGCTCGATCTGTTTCTGCCAACAAAAAATGATTACTGTCGGCAGTTGGCCATCCGCACCGGCAGTGCAGATTTTTCACAAAAAGTGCTGGCCCATGGTTGGCGCCGGCATGGTTGGGTTGGCTGCGGAGAGCTGGGCCTGAGAAAAGAAACTGATTGCATTAATAAGGATGACAAATGGAAATGCGTCAAGCTGGATGGAGAGCTTCCACCGGTTTGGAAGAGTGAAGAAGAATTTTTTGACTGGATTGGCGTCAACTGGATTCCACCTGAATTGAGAGATTTGAAAACAACGATAGATCAAAAACAATTAACAACCGTTTTCAATTCACATAAACCGGCCACCGGTGAGAGTGGTAGATCAATCATGGACAAGTTCGATATCGACTATCAGTTTGACTTCTATCTACAAAAAGTAAAACTTAGAAAGGAAGACATGTCTCCCACTCAACTAGTGGAGACAAAACAGGCGTTCATAGCTGGCATCAGTTCAATGCTTGTGATGAACACTGAAATAGGCTTGATGCAGTTTGAGAAATCAAAACCAATTATTGAAAAACTTTGGGGTCAGTGCATGTCCTTCTGGAATGAAAAACTACAAGATATGCAGGGAAGACAAAATTAAACCAGCCACCGGTGAGGGTGGTAAATAAAATTATGGATATCCAGAAAATAAAAGAAGCAAATAGGCATAGTATAAAATCCCATGACAAAATTTACTTCTCTTGGATTCCCAGACGAACAGAAACCGGAATCAAATGGCTAACATGGTTGCGTGATGTCGTTGTATCTGAAAATGAAGGCCCATATGAATTGTTGAAAAGGGAAAAATATCGTTATACCAAATTTTGGTTTTTCAGGACAGCATGATCTCTGTCGAAACGATATCATCCTTGACGATCGTGCAGGCAGATCCACCGGCGCCGGTGAAATATTTACTTTCTCCGGAGGAAAAACAATTCTTAGATTTATTGGCTGAAATATGGACCGAGCAAATTTTAAAAACTGAGCAATGAAAATATATATAAATGCTATCCTGCCTCTTCTTGTTTTATTATCCTGCAAGCTGTCTGTTGGGCCTGATGAAAGTCAAGCACCAACCGAAATAAAACAAAAGTCCCCCTACATCCAAAAACCAATGGACGGGGAAAAACTTATCGTAAGCACATGCATGGTGACCAATACCGGCTTATATGGTTATTTGGGAAAGGGCTCGGCGTTGTTTGATTATAGTAACTGTGTAAGGGGATACAGAATACAAGTTTTCAATAATGATGAACTCGTTTCCACTTCTTACTGCCCACAACATGAACTGCAAAAATATTTGGAGATAATAAAGTATGAAATGTCTATAAAAGATAGTGTGATCACAGGCAGTAACTTAATAATAAAATGAAACGAGCCATCGGCTATGCACGTATATCTGATGAAGATCAGTCCACCTGGTCGCTGCCTGGCCAGCTGGAGCTGATCACCGAATACTGCAGCCAAAACAACATTGAACTGGTGGCTACCTTTACAGATGATGGTGAGAGTGCAAAAAATTTCGATCGGGCAGACTGGAAGCGCTTGGAGGAATTTGTAAAAAAAAATCATGGCCAGGTCGATCAACTGCTGGTAATGGCATGGACCCGTTTCAGTCGCAATACAAAAGAGGCGCTCACGATGATCGAGCAGCTGGAGAACCGATATCACATTCGTGTAGTAAGCATTCGTGAACCGCTGCACATGCATCCACAATCACCATTCTTCCATCATATTCGCACACAAATGATCCAGTATGGAGAGCTGGAATTAAACTTTATTAAGGACCGCACAAAATTTGGGATCCACCAGGCACAGAAGTCGGGCCGATATCTTAACAGGGCTCCACGCGGATATCTCAATGCAAGAAATGAAAAAGATGAACCCATCATCATCATTGATCAAACCAGGGCGCCACTGATCCGACATATCTACGATCGATTTTTAATTGGCGACACCATTGACAGCATCCGCAAACAGGTTAAAGAGAGAGGCATGAATGTGAAAGGAAACAGTATGGTCCAAAACATACTGCGCAACCCAGTATATATGGGATGCATAAAACAAATTGCTTACTATGACGCACCGGAAGCGATCGTGAAGGGCATACATGAACCCATCATCGATGAAAACACCTGGTGGAAGGTGCAGGCGCTGTTCGAAAATAAAAAATCAATTCATCGTTCAATCCTCAATGAAGATTTCCCGCTACGTGGTGTACTAAAATGTTTCTGCAATAGAAATGTTACTGCAGCATTCAGCAAGGGAAGGAACAATCTCGTTGGTTATTACAAATGCAATTCACACACGGCAATAAATCTGAATGCAAAAAAACTGCACCTTCAGTTTGATGAAATCCTAAAAGAGATCAGCCTGCCGGCATTCCATATTGACTACCTGCAAAAAAAGATCCTGGAGAATTTAACCGCAAAGCTTCGCAACAGGGAAAAGGAGATGCAGGAGAAGCAGCAGCAACTTTCGGCGCTGCAAAAAAAGATCGACAGCATGGAAGAAAAATATATCCTGGGCGACCTGGATAAAGAAGCATACATGAAGTGGAAGGGTCGCTACCATTCAGAAACATCCTTGCTGCAGGCGAGCCTCGCCGATCTGCGCAGACCGGTGGATCAGATCTGGAGGAATTACAAGTCATCCACCAGTGACCTGGCCAACCTCCAGTTTATTTATAACAAAGGATCTGTACAGCATAAGCAGAGCTTTGTCAGGATGGTGTTCAACAACCAGCTCTACTACCAGGAAGGCGTTTATCGAACCCCGTGGATCATGCCTGTTTTTGCCAGCAAATCCGCATTCCTGGCGGAACAGCGGCTGCTCGTAATAGAGCAACCACCCGCCGAAACGACAAATTTGGCCATATGTGCCCCGTCAGGGAGCATAATTGAACCACTCTTCCAGCTTCTCAACTTGTTTTCAGAGATAAAATCAAAAACAGCTTAGTGTTACAAAACAGTTACATACATGAATTTCAACTATATACGACCGAAATCTAATAGAAGGAGGGGTTGTAGTAGCCGCAATACCATAAAAATATTGGGTATTATAGCTGTTTTCAGCCTCCTGGCGATCGTTTCTGACGAAAATTTTTATCAAGGAAGTGCTGTTACAACTGTTACAATTACCTCTCTTAATATAATAAAAAACAATACCAGCAAGTGTTACAAGGCTGTTACACACACCATGAAAATGGACGTTTGTGTAACATTACTGTAACAATCTGTTACACTACTGTAACAAAATTGTTACAGCCTTGTGTTACAGCCTAACGATATTAAAATCAAACAGTTGAAAAAATTGTTACAGACAGACCCCCTAAAAATGCAAGTCGCAAAAAATTTCTTGAAAATCAAATTCTACTACAATGGCAACCCATATTAGCAAGTTCGCTACGAATTTCAACAACAAACTAGCCTGCCCTAGATTCATTCATATTGACCTGGCACCAAAGTCCGGAATCCCTGAATCGATCCTGGAGAAAGCGGAATACGAGATCCGGACGGAAGATAATTCCCACTCACCCGTGAAAGTGAAGTTGGATGATCTGTGCAGGATGTCGATAGATAAAATTTCAGGACTCGTGACCTGGCAAAGCCACGGTATGACGCGGATAGAATTCATAGATTTTCTCATCAATAGCGGCAAGGAGATCACTGGCGAAACGCAACTAGCAATTTATTTTTTCAAAGCAATTAACAACGAAGGCCCATAAAAAAATTGTAACTTTAGGCAACCCACTGATACATGCTAATTCCCCCAGGCAAGTACATAATTATAGTGCCCACAAAACCCTATTTGAGAAAATGGGTATATGCAAGATATGGATCACCAGTGAAGCTAAATTACCATTCTACCATTGGCACTATAATACTTTGTTTGCTGGATAAAAAAACATTTACACTAAACTATTTCAATGCTGAAAAAAAAGAGATCCGCCTGGCGAAAATGACAGATCATATTGAATGCATTAAACCCCGGAGCGCTATGTACTATGCCGGGTTTTCATTGGATGATAATAAGATCATTGCAATCAACAGGTATTTTGAAGAGCAGTTCCAGGAAGAGTTATATAATTTTTGCCAGAACAATATCAAAGATAAAAAGTGGCGCCCCGGTATTGCAAAAGCTATTGCATCTTTCACAGAGACATACGGCATCATCATGGATGAAGATGTTACTTTGGATGCACTCAAGCAGGCAGAATTCAGGCATAGAAAAAATATTGAGAAAACTTTACAGACTTTTGTCCCCCAACTTAAAACCCACAACAGTAAAGGGTTTCACCGTATCACAGCCTGATTACATATCCTGTCCTTTCACTCCCGTTATTAGTTAATCATTTTTGTATGCATGTCATCCCAAACTTCCTATTTAGGGATTGTTCCGCTACATCGAAACGCAACTTACATAGGAGGTTTCTGCAGGTTCTGGTATATACCTGTTGAAGATTGTTCGGTATTTCCCAGGATAAATTCTGAAAACCAGTTCTTAATTGATGAGCCATCGCTGGTTCCTGGCAAAGCATGGTTCGGACCGATTGATGTGCCAAAAAATAAACTCGGATTCACGGAGGTGATGAAAAAAATAAAAGCCGGGATCTATTATGAACAAAAAATTGAAGGCATTCATATAGGAGATAGTGAGATCAGCAGGGTGAACCTGGAGAATATGGTTTACCACAAATACCTGGTAGTGGCAAAAGTGAGAGCGGGCGGTTTTTATAATTTATTCGGAAGCATTGACAGCCCGATGTCGTTCAACCCGGAATATAAGAGCGGGATATCGGCAGGGGAAACGGCAGAAACTATTTTTTCATTTTTCACAGAGCATATCAGTAAAGCCTATGTACTTCCACAATTTACGGCAGATCAGCTGGCGCCAGGCAGTGGTGGAAGCGGAGGCAGTGAGGATCCTGATTGTATGGTGAATCAAAAAGAAATAATACCATTTGTAAATGAGCCGCTGATAAATGTTCCGTGGACACCTACAAGGCTCGCAAAATTTGGAACGTTCCCTATTGTTGAAGTGTGGATAGATGATGGAGTGAATCCACCTTTTCTTAGTATGGGAGGAAGTATTGAAGTGGATGCGGCGCCGCCGGCATTTACAGAATTGAATGTTAACCTGGGAGGAAATCCTTCAGGGTTTATTGTGCTGACATAAAAACCTGATCATGAAAAAAATATTCTTATCACTGGTCATTTCATTTTCTGGAATGATCAGCTATTCACAGGTTGTAAAGATTCTTGGAGATAGCACTAAATTCTATCAGACCGGGTCCGGTCACAATGAACTGATCATAGAAAATGCTACAAAAGGTAATACAAAGGGCTTCCTGCAGAACAATAATAATGGAAGAACAAAATTTGCATTTGCACTAGATTCTGTTTGGAGAGAAGGAGATCTGCTGAAGTTTAGAAGGGGCACAACAGTTTTATCTTTTAACCTATTAGTTGATACATCATCAGGAGCTGTTGATACAACCTCTCTTTCAAATAGAATAAATTTAAAGCTGAATATTTCCGACACATCCAATAAATGGGTGAATAACATTTACAGAACTCCGGGTATCGACAGCATTTATTTTAGGATCGGCGCTACCGTTTATGCTATTAAAGATTCAACAGGCGGAGGTGATGGTGGATTACAAACTTTACAACAAACAATTGATCTGGAACCAGGCGGAGCATTAACAACAAAAGGGGATACGGTTATATTAAACACAAATGATTTTACATTTCTCAATACTGGAGGTACGACTAATGGTTTAATTAGGTTAACAAAAAACGATACAACGAAGACGGTAATTTTACCTGGCCGCATTCAGTTATATTCCACCGCTTTTCCAGATGTTCATTTTTATTCCAGGACAAAAAACGGCAATGGAAATACTGAAAAAATGGGTTTTGGATATGATCCGGGGGGTATTGATACTTATCTAGATCACACATATATAGATTGTAGGGATTCTGTAGGTTTTTTCACCATTGAATTTGGGCCTGCTACGGCTCAGTTTTTTAATAACGTGCCACTTTATAAAGGACGAACAAATCTTGGGCTATTGGGTGATGGGAAAGTAATTATATGGGGACCCGGAGCTACTAATGCAGTAGAACCCCCACAAAAATTTTCCGTATTTGGTTCAATGTGGGTTAAGGATTCAATAGTAGTTCCAGATGGTGTAACGCTTGCTTCTTCATCTTCTATTGATAGTGTATGGGTGAAAGATGCTGTAACTGGAGTATTTAAATTAAGAGCGCAATCTGATCTTTCTATTATAGAAACACAGAATTGGGACAATGTTTTATCTCAGGGAGGCAGTCAATCGGCTACAAGAAAATGGGATGCTAATAATAATACTTTAGAGTTTGATTCGGTTGCAAATTTCAATACTTACTCTACCACTAATTCTAGCTTTAGGTCAAGAATAAATCAAAACCAGTTTACGGTTTTAATCGGGTCCACTAAAACAGGTGAGGCAAACAATACTATTCAAGCAGGAAGCACAGGTAATCAAATATTCAGTCAGGGAACTGGTGTAGCGGGCACATTTCAATATTTCATTAAAACAGATACACTAGGGATCAGTATAAAATCAAATGCAAGTCTTACATCTGTAGAGCAGATGAAATTATTTATGGACGGCACAAACACAACGTTTACTGATTCAAGAGGAACAACAAAAGGAATTGAATATGCTGCTAACTATGGGTCAGGATTTACAAGCAGATCATTAATTGATAAAGGATATGCTGATAGTTTACACGCTCTTAGTTCAGGCGATGTTACACTTGCTGCATTTGGATCAACTCCTAATGCAAACGGATTAACTCTTTCAGGTCAAGTTTTGAATATGGAGCCAGCAAGTAATTCACAACCGGGCGGAGTATCTACAACAACACAAACATTTGCCGGAGCAAAAACTTTTAATGGTTCATTTACTACAGCTAAAGCATTTTATCTGTCAAGTTCTGCAACGGAAACAGTAAATGCTAATATAAATGACTATGCACTTTCATCAACTGTATCGTATGTCCATTTAGAACCTTCCAGTGGATCTGTATTTGACTTTACTGGCATGGACCCTGGGGCATCACCACAGGGTAGAATTGTTATTTTATTTTGTAATGGTGCCGGTAGAATTGCTATTAAAAATGAAAGCAGTAGTTCAACGGCAGCAAATCGTATTATTTTTAATAATGCAATCGGTGATATAATACTACACAGGAAGCAGTCAATAATGCTACGATACGAACTTACAAACCCTGCCGGATTAGGTGGTAGATGGGAGGTAGTATCAAGAACACCGGTATTGTTTAATACAACCGATTTTGTTGAGGAATCGTTAGGCGGTGAAATTACCCTTAGTTATTCACAGGTTGCATCATCAGGTGTTACAGGTTATTTATCAGGTACAGATTGGGATATATTTAATGGAAAACAGGGTGCAATTACACTGACAACAACAGGCACAAGTGGTGCTGCAACATTAATAAGTAATACATTAAACATACCTCAATATAGCGGTGGTGGCGGTTATACAAATCTTACTCAATTCGTCGATCAAACAAACTGGATTGTTCCTTATACAAATGGTAGTGGTGACGTTCAGGAGCTTGCATTAGGTGCAGCGGGAACTTATTTACAATCCAATGGTGCATCGTCTGCACCTACATGGGTAACGCCATCTGGTAGTCCCCACGTCATCCAGGAAGAAGGCACACCATTAACAGCACGGGCAAACTTAAATTTTATAGGTACTGCTGTAACCGCAACTGATAATAGTGGGGCAAATTCTTCGGATATAACTTTTGATTCTGATCTGAATACAATTGCCGGATTAATAGCCACAACAGATAATTTTTTAGTTTCAGTTGCTTCTGCCTGGGCTTCTCGTACACCGGCGCAGGTGAAGACAACGCTTGGCTTAGTGATCGGTACAGATGTTCAAGCGTATGATGCCGATTTAACAACATACGCAGGCATTACGCCTTCTGCAAATGTTCAGACGTTATTAGGTTCGGCTGACTACTCAGCATTCAGAACATCATTGGGTTTGGTTATAGGAACTAATGTACAGGCTTTTGATGCCGATTTAACGACTTGGGCTGGTTTGACTCCTACAACAGTCGGCCAAAATCTTGTTACACTAACAAACCCTTCTGCTATTACATTTTTAAGAATCAATGCTGACAACACGGTTACCGCAAGATCGGCCGCTAACTTTAAGACAGACCTCAGTTTAACGATTGGAACAGATGTACAAGCCTTCGATGCAGACCTCACAACATGGGCAGGGATTACACCGGGTACAGGCGTGGGCACATTTTTAGCCACGCCATCCAGTGCAAACTTAGCCTCGGCCGTTACAGACGAAACAGGATCTGGCTCTTTGGTTTTTGGTACATCCCCGAGAATAACAACCGGTATAAATGACGCTAACGGCAACGAACTCTTTCTATTTACTGCCACAGGATCGGCAGTAAACGAAATTACAATAGCCAATGGGGCAACGGGGAACAATGCTACTATAACAGCCAGCGGTGAAACAAATACCGGAATTACAATCACTGGCAAAGGGACAAAGGGGGTTTCTGTTGGCAATGCTTTACTTGAAAAAGTTGTAACTGTTTCAGATGGTGCGGGTGCGGTGATCGATGCTTCTTTAGGAAATGTATTTACATGGACGGCGGCGGCTGATCGCACAGCCGGAACAACTACGAATCCAACAGTAGGGCAGAAAATGATAATCTCATTCATAGCTTCTGGCGGTGCAAGGACATTAACATTGCCAACAGCAACAACAGGTGATTTTGCATTTGGTTCTGATATAACAGGATTGACTCAAACCGCTTCCGGTAAAGGTGATATGATAGGCTGCGTATATGGAATACCGGTTGCGAATCGCTGGAATATTGTTGCAGTGGCAAAAGGCTATTAAACAAACATGGAATTATGAAAAAAATATTTTTTATACCGAGTTTCTTAGTTTGCATTTTATCTAATGCACAGCCTACTTTTTTTGGATTGGCTGTTATTCCATCAGATAACGGATCGAATGCAACCGACCCAACAGTAGCAATAGCAGAACCAGCTTCAATGTTAGCTGGTGATCTATGTTTTGTATATGCTTCTAAAAGAACAGCTTCAGGTGCAATTTCTGTAAATGCCACAGGTGGACAAACATGGACAGCATTTACAACGACGGCCTCAGCTAATGCCACATTATCAGCCAATGTCTTTTGGTGCAGATTTAATGGAACGTGGAGCGCACACCCATCATTTACATACAATGCGACAACCAACAATAGTTTTATCATGTTGGTTTTCCGCCCGGTAACCCAATCTAATTCATGGGCAGTTGATGCTGCACAGACAGGAATTTTTGTTGACCGAGCTGCTGCGGCATCATTCACCATTACAGGATGGACTCCCGGTCATGCAAATAATGTAAATATCGGGGCATGGAACACAGATGATGATAATACATGGGGGACATTAACAGGAGATAATTGGACAAAAGGAACGTTGTCTAATCAGTACCGTAATATCGCTGGTAATGATGTCAGCGCCTCATTTGCCTATCAGCTACAGGGATCAGCAGCCGCAACAAACAATGTTTCTCAAACAGAAGCAACAAATGGTAATGATGGAGGATTCACGTTTGCCATTTCCTTTTACGAATATACTCCTGCTGCACATGACAATAAGCAAGATTTTTTCAAATTATTTGGAGCTAAAACGAAGCAGCCGGATTATATATATGGAACTTCATTTAAATTTTTTGCCCGATGAAAAACATATTCATCATCCTTTTTTTAATCACCACTTTGCTTTCATCTGGTCAAGGAACAAGCTGCGGCAATGCGATCAATATTCCTTTGAACAACAGTTGCGCCACCTTTTCTGTTTCATCAACATTAGGAAACGCTGGAGTGGTTTGTAATTATATAGGGACGAATGGAAGGGTCACGTATTTCAAGTTTACTTCGAGTGCAAATCCAAACTGCATTGAGATAAATTTTTCCGCATCGACAACGATCGAGATATTGGATTATGATCATTGCCCTGTAAATAACAATAACAATATCCCTTCTCTTGGATTGTGTATTGATAATGGCAATGGCATCTGGGCAACCGACTATTCTAATCTACCACAGCCAAACAAAACTTATTACCTGGAAGTTCACACCGGTAATAATTATACGGACACCATAAGGGTTTGCGGGAAATATTACACTCCGCCAAATGATCTATGCACCGGTGCTACGCCGATTGATTCAAATATTATTTCTGACAACAATGCATGCCATACACCAAACGGCGGCAACATAATACCACAGCAGTCCTGCGCATTATCATTTGAAAACACTGCATGGTATAGTTACACTGTTGCGCAGACCGGCATCTCTATCATTAATATCAGTAACATCAACTGTGTGAATAACACGCAGGGTGGTGGCACTGCGGGCGCTGGATTTCAAATTGGATTCTTTGCCGGCACTTGCGCGAATCCACAATGGTTAAGTTGCCAAACAGATACCGCGGATGGTAACGGATTCGTTCAGTTTACTTCTACATCACTTCCCGCAGGGACGCATGTTTATGTTTCAATAGATGGAACTGCAGGAGCTAACTGCAGCTATGGTATCAATGCATTTAATGCACTTGGTATTTTATCGCTCAGAAAAGATATCATCCACGAACGATCACATATTACTGTGAAGCTATTTGGTGACATCTGGTTGTATAATATGCTTGGTCAAGTTTTATATCAAGGGCGCGGAAGAAATATTGATGTGCCCATTGATCACCTGCCTCATGGAGTGTATATGCTCATACTCAATGACGGAAGGTTTAACCGCACCTACAAGTTTGTAAAATGATCAACAAAGTACAATTAATACGGTGGGCACTGGTCTGGCTGCTTATAGGAGCTATTATTGTTCTTATCGGTGAAAGATGCATTGGCCAGGGAGTGATCACCAGAGACCGGACAATAGAGGTGGGCGCAAACTTTGGGATGACAGATTACCTTGGAGACATACAAGGCAACAGAGGGACAGGAAAAACATTTTTAAAGGACCTGAACACTGCAAATTCAAAAATGGTCAAAGGGTTTTTCTTAACCTATTACCCTAAAGCAACCGGACGAATAGGAATGAGAATGTCCATCAACATGATCAGTCTCACTGCAGCTGATAGCCTGATAGCGGATCATGGTGGTGCGGAATTATTTAGGAAAAGGCGCAACCTGCACTTTAGAACAGATATATATGAAGTGAACGTGGTTGCTGAATATTATTTAAGCAAAAGATCTTTCAGGCCTTTCGTAGTGGCCGGCGTTGGGCTGATCTCATTCACTCCAAGAGCTATGTATCAGAATGAGTGGGTTGATCTTTCGCAGTATCACACCGAGGGAATAAAGTATAAAACAAAAGCATTTGAATTACCAGTTGGATTTGGTTTCAAGTTCTGCAACGGAAACAAAGTTTTATCAGCTGAAGTGTTGCACCGGTTCACCTCTACGGATTACCTGGATGATGTGAGCACGGTCTACCCGGATCCATACATCCTGACAGAAGCAGGAAGAGAATTGTCATACAGGAACAGCGGGTACAAACCCGGCGATCAGCGAGGGGATGAAAGGGATATGGATTCATTTTTTTCTGTAGCAATAAAGCTGAGTGTATTACTCAATCAAAACCTAAGGTATAATCAAAAACAAACGTGGAAATGCCCGGTATTATAAAAGGGACAGTGGGGTATAGTAACAATCACTCTTTATAAACAACAACAATGAAAAAACTAATCTGCCTCATGTTGACAATTTCTGCATTGGTAATTTCTGTCAACGCACAATATAAAAAGAATACCGCTGATTCTACTAAATCGAATCAACAAAAAATTCAACAGGCGCCACAGCCAAATTATTTTATCATTGGTCAGATGGACGCATTTAAGCTGCTGGTTATGGCGATCACCTCACCCGATGATGTGACAGCCAATGAGAGAAAAAGGTTATTGTACTGGTTGAATAATAACCTGCTGGCCTTGCCAACGGATACAACGGGTAATAAAAAATAATCATAAAACAAAAGAAAAACCCCCATGCATTTGTTACAAGTACAACTCGGAACGGCTGAGTGGATTTTTATGATACTGGGGCTTGCACTTGTTTCATTCTTTTCGCTTCGTTTTTATTTAACTGTTGAGGAAATTAGAAAAGATGTCAAGATGCTGCTGATAAAATCAGCGCAGGGAGAAGAAAAAATAAAACAGTTGCAGGAAGATGTTGATGATATAAAAAAAACGGTGCATGAACAGGGAAACCTTATACAGAAACATGAATTTCAATTGTCGATAATAAAACTCAAAACACCATGAAAGATTTTCTTACAGGCCCTGCCGGAGAGCAATCTTCAAAGCGCCTTTTCACCTTGGCATTGATGGTAGTTTACATTATGATCTTATGTGTAAACCTGTTCACCGGTAAAAAGCTCGATGCAACATTACAGGAGCAACTGTATTACATGATCCTGATTTTTTATGGTGCTATTGCAATTGAGGGATGGAAGAATTTCAGGAACATTAATGTGAACCCGGTGGATAAACCAAAGGAGCAGCAACCATGATACACCAACCCATTGATAAATGCGCATTAAAAATAATTGCAATTGTCCTGGTATCTGCATTGATACTTTCTTTTCTCAGTTGCAAAACTTCAAAACACATCACAACATCGGTTGTAACTGTGGATAGCAGCTATCTAAAAGAAAAAATAGATTCGGTTCATGTACTGTTGGAGGAAAAATCAAGGCTGGAATCAACGATAAAGGAGCTGCAATATGCCGGTGTTGTTTTCGACAGCAGCAAATGCCCACCAAGTCAGTTTGTGATCGATAAGAATTGCAATGTTGATAGTATTCTACGAATCCTGGATGAATATAAGAACACGGTGAAGATCTACGCAGATGGAACTATAGAAGCCCAGGGCAAACTGAAATCAGCATATTACACCAAAAACAAGCTAACTCAAACCATTTCAGAATTGACGAACACAATTGATTCGCTGCGCAAAATGAAGCAGACTAAAAGCATAGCATATAAAACGACCATTGCAACTGTTGATAAGGAAGTGAAGCGAAGTTTCTTTTCACAATGGTGGATGTGGTTGATTGTATTTGTGGCCGGCTGCTATATTGACCGAAGATCGTTGAGCAAAATCAAATTATTCAAACTCAAAAAATAAAATTTATGTCAAAATCTAAAACTTTCGATCGTGGCTCGTTAATCGTTGGCCTTGGCTACACAATATTCTTTTTATTCACAATGCTGTTCATAAGAACAAACCACCATTTCCAAATTGGCAATGATGATAAAGTACACCTCTCGCCGGCAATGGTACAAGCTGCAGTACCAGGCCTGGTGAAGTTTCTCTCTTGGGCAATGCTTGTGGTGATGTGGGTAGTTATTGTTATGGGCTGTAATGGGGTATTTGAAACGAAATCAGGCGCTAATGGGAAAGGCCTTGCAATCCTTGGAGCATCTCTTTTACTGTGCCTGGTATTCACACTTGGATGGTATAGTGGAAAGACTGATAACAATTATGTGCAAATCACGGAGCAACAAAAAATAGATTGGGTGACAAATGGTGCCATTAAAAAAACCGGTGAGAATAGTTACAAGGATAACACCGGTGTGCTGAAGGCATTATTTGCTAATAAGGAGATGATCAAGTGAGGTTCGTCATCCATAAAAACAATCATAGAGCGTGGCCACCACATTTTGGTTTATGGCTTAACAAATATGCCATCCGCAAGGCTGTCTGTTTCATCCACGGATGCAATTATGACCTACACAGTGAAGACCAGGAAGACACTAACAAACTTTTCGGAATTGGATATTTCTGGAATCATCACACGGATTCCGCAAGGTTTGGATGGCTGTTTAAGGAAGGAAAGATTCAAATCAATGGCTACTTATATGTCAACGGTCAAAAGATTATAGAGCGGCTATGTTCCGTTCCACTTGGCTTCAAGATGGAATTTCATTTGATCGTTAACCATGCTTTGAAGTATTACACTTTCAAAGTAAAGAACCCGGCCAACGGTGTGATACTATCGGAAAGGGACTTCTCATTTACGCATGATAAGACGTTGAGTTTTCCGCTGGGCATTTATTTCGGTGGCAATCGCACAGCTCCGCAACGAATGACTATTGAAATGAAAAATGTTTAATATAATCCCTATGACAGTAAGAGAAATTGCATTAGAGACAGCTATCACACAACTCGGCGTTCATGAAGATGCCGGAAATAGAAACACAGGTCCTCAAGTCAATGCATATTTAGCATCCACGGGCCTGCCACCAGGAAATAGCTGGTGTATGTCATTTTGTTATTGGTGCTATGACCAGGCAGCGAAAAGGATGGCTGTAAAAAACCCACTCGCAAAAACTGCCGGCGTGCTTGATCAATGGAATAAAAGAAAAACAACGAATGGAACAGTTACACCTAATCCCGGCGATATTTTCATTATGGATTTTGGAAAAGGACTTGGCCATACCGGTATCGTTGAAAAAATTGAAGGCATTTGGATCTATACGATAGAAGGAAATAGCAATGATGAAGGAAGCAGGGAAGGATATGAGGTATGCCGGCGCCGCAGAGATCCCGCTAAAATGAAAGGCTTTTTACATTTTACATAAAGCAGCGTTGAATAATTTTCATGAGCAGTTAGTTTTGGTTGAAGAGATCCCTGCTATTCCTGGCAGGGGTCATTTTTATTACAATTCCGCCATGAAAATCCCACAAAATACCACCATTCATTTCCTGTCCTTTCACTGATGGTCATCAGAAAATACTTTTGTTATCACTATAATTCATGTTCACCAATTGAACTAAAATCTATTAAGATGAAAAAATATTTGTTTGGCCTGGTTGCCCTGTTAAGCTGTATAACATTATTCACTATTCCCGAGCGGTCGGAGGCGCAGATCGTTAAGCCGATCAGCATTGCTGCAGCTGATGACACACTGACGAACGCTGACACTGCCCTTGTTGCGCTCACCTTTGATGCAAGTTTTAAAAGTGTTGAAGTCTGGGTTAAGGAGGTAACCGGCACCACCGGCGGAAAGGTTTACTTCCAGGCAGAATACCCGCATGGCGGCGACTACAGTGATCTTGACTCGCTTACTCTTTCAGACGTTGCGACGGCGCAATTTGCATTATTTACTGTTCCTAATCCACGACTATATAAATCTTTTCGATTGAAATATATTAAGTCGGGAACCGGCACAGCAGAAATTAAAGGTTACTATGTGCGATATACGGGCGGCGCCATTCTATGGGCAAAACCAGATGTTGCAATGCAATTTGATCCTGAAAAGAAAAGCCTTGCGGCGTTAAACCGGCAGGGTTATAGTGATCGATGGTATGATAAATATATTTTGACCAGGCAGAGATCATTCAAGCAAAAAGTTTCGACGTAAAAAATATTTGATGCAGGCTGGCTTCACGGCGGCCTGCATTTTCATTATCAGCCTAATGAAAACCTATTTGTATAATGAATTTCAGACTGGCATCAAGCATATACAGCAAGCCCTGGCTAATAGAGGCTCAATCGGCATTGGCATATATACAGATGCTTGAAGATGGCAGGCTGAGCGGATTTAAAAGTTCTTTTTTTAATGATGATGATGAAGAAGAGCCGAAAACAATTTTTCAAAAGCTCTTTTCAAGCAACAATGTTTCTGTAGCACCGATTCACCGGGCCGATGCTATTGATCATCCGGGTTATGAGGGCAAAACGATCGGGATACTTCCCGTGATAGGTCCTATGATGAAAGAAGATTTTTGCGGATGGTTTGGTACTGCTAATCTGAAGAACGAATTGAACAAGATGAGCAATACCAGCAGCATTAAAACCATTGTTGCGCTAATGGATACACCCGGAGGCACTGTCGATGGCACACAAGCTTTTGCAGACGCCTACAAGGCCAGCGAAAAAGAAAAGATCACTTTGGTGGATGGAATGATGTGCAGCGCTGGTTATTGGTTTGGATCCGGGGGCGATGAGCTGATCATGACTGCCGGCACGGATGAAATAGGAAGCATAGGAACGATGATAGCTTTCTATGATAATACAGAAGCGGTAAAGCAGCGCGGTTATGTTCTGAGAGAATTTTACGCTACGGCATCTAAAGACAAGAACCTTGATTTTAGAAATGCCAGGCAGGGAGATGGAAAATTGCTGATAGAAAATATTTTGAATCCCACCAATGATGTTTTTCTGAATGCGGTGAAAAAGAACAGGGGTGGGAAATTGAACGAGAAAGAAACATTGAGCGGAAAAGTTTTTGTGGGGCAGGATGCAGTGGATGTAGGATTGGCTGACAGCATATCATCGATAGATGAAGTTTTAAACAGGCTATTTCAAAAACACGATAAAAGTTCAACATTAAAATTCACATTATGAAAATCTTCAAAAATATTCTTTCGTTCCTGAAGCTTGACGCTGCAACAACTAAAGTTGAATTGAGCGAAGAGCAAAAAGAAAAAATTGATCTCGCATTGGGAGAATTGCAGACCATCACCACGGAACGTGATGGACTAAAAACAAAAGTTAGTGAATTGGAAACGGCAGCAACAACATCCTCTTCTAAAATCACTGAGCTGGAAGGCCAAGTGTCTACTCTTACTACTGATAACACAAAGCAGAAGACAGAGATAGAAAGATTAGGTGCACTGGATGCCGGCAAATTCACGAAGACAAAGGGCCAGGAAGAGATAAAAACTGATGCAGGGGCAATTGAATTTTCTGAATCACACAAAGAATCATTGGAAAAAGCAAAAAACTTATAAGCCCAAAAAATTAATTCAAACCTTTAAAAACGTTATACCATGTCATTAGTGATCACCGATATCGTCACGGACTTTGGGGCCTATTACAAGCCCGGTTCCGACAATCAAAAGAATCTGCGCAAGATGCTCTACAAGCCATCTGAAACAGCAGCATTCTTTCAGCCAAGGCCAACAGAAGATACAATATGGCGTGGTACGTTTGCTTCATTGACAAGAGTGTTACAGCCTTTTCAAAAAGCATTTACACCAATTAGTTCATTGACCTTCCAGCCCAACTCCTTTGATCTTTACAAGTTGAAGATCGATGCCAAGGAATATCCTGATGAGCTGGAACCTTCATTTGTTGGATTTCTTGCCAACATGGAAGAGCTTGACCGTACAAAATGGCCCTTCGGTCGCTATTGGGTTGAAGAGCATCTGCTTCCTAAGAGCGTGGAAGATTTTGAAACGCTGGAATGTTTTGCAGGTGTTTATGCAGCTCCCGCACCAGGTGTTGCCGGTGCAGCTGGCACATCAATGAACGGCTTGCGCAAAGTGATCCGCACTTATAACACTGCCGGCAGAACAAACCTGGGCGATGGCGCCATTGTTACCGGCGCCGCTGCAGGAGATGATGCAGATTTTTGCACGCAGGTGGAAGAATTTGTGGCAGATATTCCTTCTCTTTTCCGCAGCAAGATCGATCATGTGTTCATGAGTAAAGCCCTGGAATTAAAATATAAGAGAGGCAAGAGAAAAAAATACGCTGCTTATGTAAACTTCATTGAATCACCAGGCCTTTACACCATCGAAGATTTCCCGAATGTGAGTGTGAAAGGTTTGGAGAGCCATGAAGGAAGCGGACTTTATTGGGCCTCACCCTCCATCAACAGGATCAATCCTAAAAAGAAAGCAGCATTGAAAAACACAATGGTGCTCAAAGAATTCAGCGCCCGTGAAGTGAGTGCCTATACTGATTGGTGGGAGTGTTTGAATTATGAAGTTCCTGAGTTCATTTTCCATAATGACCAGGACCTGGCCTAGATCTTACTAACCTTATTTTATAACTGGGACTTGCAAGGGACTAAAGAGTGGCGGCATCCTTTTCAAAATCAAATTATTTAAAAATATTTTTATGGCGAAAGAAGAAAAAAAACCGCAACCGACAGATATAGAAACAGCCAACACAAAGATTGAAGAACTGCAGCAGGAGAATGAAACCCTGAAGCAGCGTGAAGAGGATAAGAACTTTGAGATTGCTAATCTCACAGAAGATAATAAAATATTGAAGCAGGTGAATGAAGAGCTGACAAAAAAACTGGAAGCAATTGGTGATGTGAAAACTGTTGCACAGGCAGCTGAAAAAATTTCTGAGAACAAACCAGCAATCATACCGACAGAAAGTTTTGAAGTCAATGGCGTGAAATACAAGTTTATTTCACCGTCGTTCTCATTTGAAAAGAAAAAATTCAAATCATCGGATGCAATCTTAGATGCAGATCTGCTGGCCAGGCTGGTGGCAAGAGGTGTGGGATTTATTGTGCAGGCATAAATGTAGAGACAAGGCATGCCTTGTCTACAAAATAGTCATTAAATAAAAATTTAAAAATACCGATCATGTCAACAGCCAGATATAAAAATTACAAGAGCAACAATATCAAAAATGCTCAGCCAGGTTACGCACCCAATGCGTTTCTTACGCCAATCAGCTGGCTGGATACAGAAGCTGATGTGGTTGGTAATGCTGCCGCCGGCGACCGTGTAACTATCGATAGTAGTCACGTATGGACAACAGACCATGGCGCAATCCAGGTTTATTGTGTGCCTGGAACAAATGAAGGCGATGCCGATGTAGTTGGCGAAACCCTTGCAAAAAGATATGCCCACAAACCAAAATTGATAATTGCCGGCGATAGCGCTGAATTACTTGATATGGCCCTGGGCATTTTGAACGAATCTTTCATCCTGCATTCTAAAGACAGCGAATGTAATGCATTGGGATATGTTCAACATGGCTGTGGTTGCGATCCATGTATTGTGAACACTGGATCCTTCAAAAGTGGAAAATTAAGTGATGGAAGAAAGCAATACGAATTTGAATTGCTGACCTATCACAAGTATTTCTATAATGGTATATTGACTGTGATCGATGATGCCGCTGATATATTAGCAACTGAGTAAAACACATTTTTCATTTTTAAATAAACTGTCATGAACGCAAACGTCACATTAAAAAGAGCAGAAGTTGCAGAAAAGTATGAATCACCAAGCGAAGCCGATGTAGTAGTACACTGCCAGGGCTATAGTGGCAAATTAAGCAACATCAATTTGTCCGGAGCAGAACACCTGGTGAAGTCGAAGAGCCCGCTATTGAAAGAAAGGGCCGCTCCAGCGAAAGAAAAATCAACCCCAGCAAATAAAAGCAATTGAGCAGCGTCTTAATTCATCTTCCTATTAAAACAACCGTCAAAGGTTCCGGGTTCTCCGGGACCTTTTTTTTATGTCTCATAGACTGTCCTTTCATTTGCGTGTTGCGAAAATGTGGCCCGCAACGGTTTCAATATCTGCTGCCATGTCTCGCAGGATTACTTTCAATCGTTCTAATTCTTGTTCTGTAAAATGATAGGCCGTTTGCACTTCGCTTAATTTGTTTTTGAAAGTGCCTCTTGGCATTCCCATTTTAGAAGCCAAATGAGATTTGTTGAGTGCATGCATGTCTATCAATTGGCTAACTGTTTGTTTTTTCATTTGCGATCTTTCTTTCACCGCCAAACCCCGCACCATTTACGGTTGCGGGGCGACAGCCTGCATGAACTTTGCAGGTAAACACACAGGTCATTCAACTTTTTTCAAGAACACATTATGAGCAGAGCCTGTGACCCTGAATATTCCTTGCCATTCATAGACGTAATCTTTTTGGTTGCCATCCTCAATGAAGATTAAGTGGTGAGTGGTTGACTGACCGATTGCTTTTTCATTGCGTTCAACAACGTCTATAACCTCTATGTTCATTTCATTTTCATAACCGCTGGAAGTGCGGTAGGCAGCAATTATCTTTTTGCCGATCAATGATTTTGCGAGTTCGATAGTGAGCAGTTCGTCGCTGGTTTTTACTTCGGTTAATTCATTCCACACCTCAAGGAGTGATGATTGAAATTTTGTCTCTCCAAAAAACCTGAATCCGCTAATATTTTCTTCATCAACTTCCGTTGCTTCAAATCCGTAAGGCTTCCCTTTGTGAAATCTGTAAATTGAAGGATTTTCTGAATCTAAATCGAAGTTCATTCCATAGTCGTTAGCTATTCCTTCTAACTGTGTTTTTGTAATCTGTTTCATTTTGCAAAGTTTTTGTTTGTGATTTAATACAGCTAAGATAAACCAATTTTGGTTTAAATCCAAATAGATTTAACTAAAGTTATCCACATTAGGGAAAATACTACCTTTGGGTTAAAAAGCTATATAGTTACCGCGTAAAATAATTTGCAATATGCCTTTCAGACCAGGAGATATTGACGGCTTCAATAGTGATGTGGATGATTGGACCAGGGACACAAAGAGCCAGGTGGTGGATGAAATGAATTCCCTGGGCATTATTCATCGCCCGGGCAGCACAAGTCCCGTGCCGGCACAGCGGGCGTTAAAGACAGGGTTAAGAAAAAATGCCGGCATCACTAATAGGATCTCTTTTAAATTTCCTCGGCACCTGGTGTTTGTTCACAAAGGTGTGGGCCGTGGAACAACCATTGGCCAGGTGGGATCCACATCCAGGAAACCGGCGCCTTTCCTAAATCCTGTTATCGATCGCAACCTGGACAAGCTCACCGGCATTGTTGCCGATCATCACGGAACTCTTATTGTTAACGCATTAATGATTAGGTAATATACAAAGCATTCAATTGCTGTCCTTTCATAGCCCCATACCGGGGGCTATTTTTATTTAATGGCAAATACAGATGTTAAACCAAAAGCAGTCAATATTTATATTGATGATGCTCCATTGATAGATGCTTACAACCGGCTGGTGAAAAAGCAGGATGAGTATAATAAAAAAATTGATGAGAGCAGGAAGAAACAAAATCAGCTGACAGCTGATATACAAAAAACAAAGGATGCTGGTAAAAATTATGAGGGTTTGAGCAAGCAGCTTACAAAAGTGAACACGGATATTGGTAAGAATGAGAAAGCATTGAAGGGTGTGGTTGATCAGCAAAAAAATCTTGAGCAGCAAATTAATTCCAAAACAGGGCCATCGCTGAGGCAGATGCAAACATTTGTGCAGCGCTTGGAGAATGAGTATAAAAATTTGGGGCAGAATACTGACGAGGCGAAGAATAAGTTGGTGGAGCTGGGGGCTGCAAACAAAGTGCTTGATCAAATGAAGAATAAGCTGAATGAGGTGAAGAATGCTCAGAAGGCTACAAACGAGCAGGCCGGATTATTTGGTAAAATATTTTCGGGAGCGCTTGCAGCTAATCTTGTTGCAAGTGCAATAGGGAAAGTGAAAAGTCTTTTTAGTGATGTAATTGAGGAAGCAATTGACGCGGATAAAAAAATAACACAATTCAGAAACACACTTGATACCGTTGGCCGCTCCGATGCTTTTGAAAGACTGACAAATGCTGCTGATGATATGCAGAAGAAATTTTCCTTCCTGGATAACGATGACATTATACAGGTTTTCAGGAAACTAATTGATTATGGAAAACTTACTGAGGGGCAAATAAGATCCCTTACACCGGTGATCATTGATTTTGCCACAAAAACAGGTTTATCCCTTGAAGAAGCATCGAACCAAATTATCCAGGCGATTGGAGGTGGAAAAGTTGGCGGAGAGTTAAGAAGATTTGGAACAAACCTGAAAGATGCAAAAGATGAAGGGGAAAGATTGAATATTGTAATGACGGATTTGAAGTCTAAGGTTGATGGCGCAGGCGATGCGTTTGCGAAATCAGCATCAGGAGGTATCGCATCAGCCAAACAACAATTTAAAGATCTTAAAGAAGAAATTGGAACTGGGTTGCTTCCGGTGCTGAATGCATTATTAACGTTTTTAGTAAGATCGGCACAAGGCGCTAAGAAGTTAGGTGAAGATTTACTACAAGGATTTGTGGACCCTATCTTAGATAAATTTGCTGCTGGACGAGAAGCAATTTATGCAAGAGAGGCTAAAAAACTACAAAAAATTAATGAGCAGATTGGCAGAGATATGGCTAAGGAATTTATTGGAGCTACTGATGAGGCGATTAATGATGAGATTTCAAAAATTGCAGATGAAATTCCCACACTTGAAAAAGTAATTATCGCAAAGAAAAGAGCAATTGATGGTGGCTATGAAAATGAAAACGACCGAAAGGAATTAAGACAAAGAACAGATCGTCAGCAGGCACTGCAAGCGGAGCTTAAAGAACTGCAATCGTTAATATCTAAAAACCCATTGGGCATTGATGTAGGTGGTTCAGGTAATTATGATGACCTATTAAGTAAAGCAGAAGCTTTCAATAAAAAACTCCGCGACCTGGTACAGCAAAGTGAAGACGCAAACCTTACAGCAAACCAAAAAGAGATTGCGGACGCAAGGCATAAGTATGAAGAGATACTTATAGAGTACCACAAGGTGGTAAAAGAATTAGGTAAGTCAGGAATTCCTATATTCCTTGAAATAAATGGAATAAAAAAGAAATTAACTGAAGCAGATATAACTAAGCTGGAAGAGAAAGAACTGCAGGGAATTTTATTGAAGCAGCAGCGGGAAACAAACGATAAGTTGGCAAGACAAGGAATTGAAGATGGGGAAAAAAGATATAAGGAAGCATTACAGGTATCAGATGCAATATTTGAGCAAGAAAAACAGGAACGGTCAAAACAGTTAATAGCCGGTGAGATCAACGAAACACAATACCAAGCAGATATTGCTGCAATTGATGTTTTATCTCAGCAAAATCGTTTAGCAATTGCAAAAGTTTATTCTGGTTACAAAGTAACTATCCTTGAAAATGGAGTGGAGAAAGAAGTTGCCCTGGTGAAAACAGCGGATGAGGACCTGACAAAGTTTAAGAAAGAAATTTTAGACAAGCAGACAGCTGATCAGCTGGCGGCATTTAAAAAACGGGAAGAGAATATAAAATTATTTGATGCGCTGGAGAAACAAACGGCGCTCAGCCATGCACAGGCAAAAGTAACTACAGCAGAAAACCCTGCAGCATTGTTAAAGGCTCAGCAGGAACTGTTGAAAGTGCAGCATGAGCAGCAGACAAAAGATTTAGAAAAACGCCGTGAGGAATTGTTGAAAGCTGCCGGCGAAGACGGTGAGCTGCAGAAAAAAGCCAATGATGATATTAACCAGCAGATCGCTGATGCTGATGCAATTTTTCAGCAACAGCAGGATGAGCTGAAGAGAAATCATCTCATCAAAGAGATCCAGCAGGAATTGGATTTTGCAAAGCAGGCGCTATCCATTATCGAAACGTTTTTCCAAAGCAGGAATAATAAAGAGCAGGCTGCATTCAATAAAGAGATATCGCAGAACAACCAGCGCAAAGCTGCATACCAAAGGTTGCTGAATCAAAAGTTGATCAGTCAACAGGAATTCAATCGCAGGATCCATGAGCTGGATGCAGATCTGGATAAGAAAAAATCTGTATTAGCGAAAAAAGAATTTGAGCGCAATAAAAAATTACAGATTGCGCAGGCGCTGATCAATGGTGCATTGGCAGTAACAAATATTTGGGCCACCACACCGAAGGCGGATTTTGGTGTTTCCACCTATATCATGCTCGCCTTATCCGGAATCGCAACGCTTGCAGCAGTATCTAAGATTGCAAAAACAGAATATGATGACTCCAGCGGCAGCAAGTTTGAAAAGGGCGGTATTGCAAAAGGCAGCAAGCATGCAGAAGGAGGAATAAACCTTGTGGATAGCAGATCTGGTAAAAAGGTGGGAGAAATGGAGGACCAGGAGCCATACATGATCCTCAGTGGTAAGACATATAAAAACAATAAGCGTGTAGTGGATCAGCTGCTATACAATAGCATGTACAAGGATGGTGCAAGGATACAGCCAGTGTTTCTTACCCGGACATATAAGAGCTTTGATTACGAAGGAATCAATAAAACAATAACCAAGGTGCGATACTTTGAAAGTGGGGGCATCATCCAAACTAATGCATCCGCATCAACTGCATCCACGGAGGCACCACCGGCACAACCAACGGTTATTTCCGCACTAACTCCAGACCAGGAGTTATTATTGAGAACTTTATATGCCCGGCTAAATGAACCCATTGAGGCCGTAGTAGTGTATAGCAAGCTTCAAACCGCCGGCGACCGGTTAAATCAAATAAAGGCAGATTCTACTTTTAAAAACAACTAGATTGTCCGCCACATATAGGAAATAAGAATCCAATTAATTTTTGTTACTTAAACGTAACAGCTGTCGGGGAAACTTTTTTCTCTCCAAAGGCATCCTTTTCAT
>Ga0210377_10000288_pt1 | contig 47828 bp, 41 predicted proteins | sample PLM4_65_b1redo_FD_155480 | JGI IMG/M metagenome (GOLD analysis project Ga0210377, IMG submission 155480) | Groundwater sediment microbial communities from an aquifer in East River, Colorado, USA - PLM4_65_b1 redo | ecosystem: Environmental > Terrestrial > Soil > Riparian zone | place: USA: East...
CGCTCGCTCAGAGTGACATGCTTAATGCATATCTCGAGAATGTCGAAGCCCAGCCATTTGCCAGTTCGATGCTGCGGCAATACTTGCTGACGCGGATCATATTCAAGTTGTGCGCTGCTATCATTTCTGTCAGCCAGTAGGGGATGCGTTCGTTGACCTTGATCTCCATCACAACGCGATCGACAGGCAGCATGGGATGAGTCGCAGGCTCCTCGTGCAGGAGCAGACTGTGGGTTTGGTATTGAAGCGCTGTGTCAAACGTCACGCGTAGACCGAGGTCGAAATCTGTCCCTATGAATGCCTGGCGTTCATAACGCACGATGCTGACCGGGCGCAGGTTATATTGCCAGAGGTAGGCATAGATCTCATCCAGAAAAGTCTTATCGTCAACTGCAAACTCTTCCGGGTACTGACGGTCGTTGCATAACTGCATGGCGTCACGATAGGGGAGAATAACGCGGCGTTTTTGCGTGACACGGTCGAGACGTTGTTTGATCTCCACGAAGACTAGCGTATCACCCGTGAGCGGTGCCTCTGACTCGTAACGGCGGATGCGCAGCTTGCGGCGGAATTTGATGCCATCCACTTTTTCCCAGTAACAGCGGAAGTCAGGCGAGTCGTAATACAGGCTGGTGAGGGTGTAGCGTCCGTTTCCGTTGCCATGTTCATCGGCGAGCAGATAGGCGCGCAGGGCTTTTTTGAAAGTCTCTGCCTGTTTAAGCGTGACCATGTATTTCAATTCAAAGCGGTTGAAGCGGCGGATAGTGTGACTGAGGTTTGACATGGAAGATCCTTGACGTTAATGTGTGGTAATTGTAAAAAAGCATGCTGTGAAGAAACCATGAGAAACCTGTGAAATTGTTGAGAAAGCCAGAATCAAAAACGCCTCCCTGCATTCGATGCACAGGAAGACGCTTGGTGTATGAATAAATATTTGGCGAGTATCCCTGAACATCACGTGTTTGGGTAAAATGGGGGGAACACGGAGGACGCGATGGAACCTATTCGGGAAATTCTTTTCAAGCCTGCTTGGTATTGGCTCATTACGATTACGCCAACCGCACTTACGTATATCGGTGTTATCCCCGAAAACAAGCGGAGCGGATTTATGAATCAATTTTATAATCTGTTTCCGTTTTGGGTGTGGTTAACAATTGCATTGATTGCATTCGTTGTAACTATTTTGATTAGCACAAACAATTATGTCAAAACGAAATTAAAAGATACCAGTCAACACACCTCTTTAGTTGGCAGTCAAGTTAGTGGGCGAGATTCGTATGCGTCAGGCAGAGATACCATAATTCACCCACCTTCCGAAACTACTCCTCCAAATATTTTTGTTGGAATATCCCAAAAAAATAGTATTTCTTTTGATAAGTGGATGCTGCACTTAAAGCCATTGCCCAGCAAACCTGATGTTGAACAGATTATCGAAAGAGAAAGAACCAGGCTCTTGAACAAACCAAGGACCTCAGAAATAGACCTTGATTCAGTGCGGGTAATGTATCAGTTCGACGACGGCAAATATCCTGTTAGAGTCGAGGAGTATTTGGAAAAATATAAAAATTATGAAATAGAAAATTATCGCATGGCGATCATAGATGATAGATGGCGTACGCTAGATATTGTTGTCGAGAGTAGGAGTTTGTCATCTGCTTCAAACGTAGTCGTTCGACTATATTTTCCAGATTTCATTCACTTTCCATCTCAGGAAATAAATGTATTGCGCGAGATGTATACAGCTTCTGATGGAAAATTCAGACCTAGCCGTCCAAGTGATCCACCTCTTTTTGAAATACCGTCAATTCAGATGTCATGGGAGGAAAATGCTCTAATGAACATCAACCATCATATGCCATATATGGAAATAGATAGAAGTAATGAATATAGAATAATCAAGGCAGATAGCGGCAATATTGTTGAGTACAGGATAAAGGATTTACTTCAAAATCATCTATATATTGATTTAGACCCCATTGATATTTGGCTTGATAATATAGAGCATTCTATAAACTTCATTGTTCCTATTGAGATAAACGCGAAAGAATTGCCTGAAAAAACCAAAAGACTCATAGAAGTTAATATAGTAGTAGAAGGTAAAAATGAATAAGAAACCTGAAAAACAACCCAAAGAAAAAAAGAGGAAACCTTCACAAAAGAAGATTTCCTCAAAGTCTTGAAAAAGACGACCTACTTCACGTGACTTTTAAGGATACTCGCCAATATTTTATGGATGAGGTCCGCCACCACCTGGACCACCTCCGCCGGGACCACCCATGCCACCCGCTGCGCCCGCAGTAGTGATGATGCTCGAAATTGTGAAGTTGGCGATCTCGGTTCCGGCAGTATAAGTTCCGCCAGAATACAGACCATCAGTGGCTGTGCCCGTTGATGACCCGCCGGTATACACTACATAGGTTGCGCCATTCGCCAACTCAGAAGATGATAACACTACAGACTGGAATGACTTTGTCGGTGCAAACGTCAGAACTTCTTTACCATCTGTTGTTGCGATATGGACCAATGTCCCGCCAGCTTGCGCCACATCAAAGTTATACATAATGGCATACTGCGTGGACGATGTGCTTGGCGCCTGTGCCATTCCGGAACTGCCGACTGCCAGGAGATAACCACCGGTCAGATTGAATGTACTGTTATAGTCTATTGGTCCATTTCCATTGTTCGTGGGACCGTTGACGATCACGGTTCCATTCGTCATGTCAAAAGAGCCGTTGGAGTCAAGTCCATCGCCATTGGCATCCACATAAAGATAACCGCCGTTGATATAAACATGAGCATTACTGGATGCAAACTGATCCTGCCCAGGTCCCATGTTGAGCGATGAACCGTCCGCGCCGCCCGAGCCATTGATGCCATCATCCTCGGCGGTGATACTGGTGCTGCCGCCATTGATCGTAATATCTGCGCTCTCGATGCCTTCATAGGATTTGGTGATGATGAGGCTGCCGTTGTTCATGGTCAATGATGTATCCGCATGTACGCCGTCATCACCAGATGCCGCTGTAATATCGCCGCCGTTGATCGTGACACTGTTGTTCGAGTGGATGGCATCATCTGCCGAATCGATATTGAGCGTGCCGCCCGCAATGGTCACATCCACGCCAGCTTTCAAACCCTTGGCACTTTCCTCCAACTCGTAATTCACAACACTGCCGCCGCCCGAAACGATATTGATGTTCCCAGCATTGACCGTCAACCTGGTTTCCGCCTGAATGCCGTCCATGCCGGAAGTGATATTCAACGTGCCACCTTCGATCAGGATATAACCTTTGGTCGCGTCCTCATCGTTATTCGATTGCAGACCATCGCCGCCTGCGTTCACGGTGATCGTCCCATCATTTATTGCAATATAGTTCCTGCCTTTGATGGCATCATTCACCGCATTGACCGTGATGTTGCCGCTGGCAATCTTCAAATCATCTTTAGTGGCAATGCCGTTATTGAAATTCGCATTGACCGTTAGTGAACCATTGCCATTGATGGTCAGATCATCTTTACTGAAAAACGCCGCATTGGGTTCATCGTCTTCTGCATTGGCAAACACATACGACGATCCATCGCTCACGGTGTTCTGCGTGCCATCCGCTAGCGTGATCACGGTCTTGTCTGCGCTGAGCACGTAAATCGGCGCGCTGGTCGAATTGGTGATGTTCGCGCCATTCAGGATCAGCGTCACCGTTCCTTCATCTTCTGTGTTCACAGCGATCTGTCCATTATTCAACGTGCCGCTGATGCTATAAGTCCCGGCAGATGTGATCGTGATTATATTCCCGTTTACTGTCGCACCGACACCTTCGAAGATGATCGAGTCGCCTTCCAATTTGATGTATGACATGTCCGTCCTGACGTTGGTATTCAAGTCTTCGCTGTCAAAATTGACGGACAGCGGAGTGGTATTAACGATGACTGACGCCGCTTCACTCTCAGCCGAAGCCTGCGAGGCGGACCCTGAATCCGTCACCTCCACTGAAGCGACAGAACAGGCAGCGAGCGCGAAGATTAGAGTTATTTGTAGCAGCAAGCGAAGCAGTCCTGTGGATAAAGCAATTATCTTTTTCATGTTTTTTAGTCTCCTAATCATTAAACTATTTGGTTGGATATTCAATGTTGAATAATTCGTAGATGCCGCTGAGCGCAGTCGTTGAAGCGCTGGCTTGGGAATTGACATCGATTGTTTGTGTTGCAGCCACCTGTGTGGCTTGCAAGGTTTCCATAGTGACTGTGTACGAGACGATCTTTTGGTTGCCCATGGTTAACGCCAGGAGGGACAGGATACCCGTCAGCATGATGATGAGAGGCAGGTTGCGTTTGAATTTGAGAGTCATGGCTGCTCCGTTTCTAGCGTGAGCTGTACTGAATTTGCGCTTGCCCAACAGGCTAAATCCTTTTTGCGCAAGCCATACGATGATCGTGATGACGGTCAATTTGGCGAGCGTGGCAATGACGCCAGATAGTCCACGGGTAATGGATGCGCTGTCCTCACCGCCACCTTCGGGGCGTTCCATTGGCTGACCACTGGCGCTGGTCATTGCGGGTGGTTGTCCACCTTCCACTGAATCGGATGAAGTGGATGTATTGTTCACTGCCAGGAAAAAGCCTCCGGCAACAACTGCTGCTACCAGCAGAATGGCGATGATTTTCAAAATGGTTTTCATAGTGGTTTCCTTTTATTTGAGTTTGTTGGGGCAGGTTTATGCATTGCTAAACCTGCCCCAACTTGAGGAGAGGAGCAGAAATTATTTATCTTTATTGATCCGAACAGGTTGGACAGCCATTACATTCGGCATGGAGCGTGGGAATAAATTGCGGATCGGGTTTACGATATAGCGCCCGATATTAGTTGTGACCCATTTCAGGTGCAGGGCAAAGTGAATTCCGAGTATGATGACCGAAGAATCCGACATGAGCGTATGAATGGATTTCCAACTGCGGCTGACATCCAATTGAATGCCAAGGGTCGCGAGCACACTTTCCGAGATCATCAAACCGCTGAAGAACGAACCGGTCATAGTAACGAAGAAGAGCGTGTTCACTACGAAATTCAATCGGGATTGATGTAGGAATTTCTTGAAGAACTCCTTGCTGACTTTGATGATCCAGTCCCAATGGAGAAGCAGGTGAGTGATAACAACGCCTGCCAGTGACACGCCCAGCCATTCGTGGATAGTGTTGCCAGTCAGGTGTGGGTTTGTCGCCGTCAGAAAAGCGCCGAACATGGTGAGATCGAGAACGAGATTTGTTTTGGTTGACATGATGTACTCCTTTGAATGAATAATTGCAGAATTTGAACTTACAAAGACTATTCTAAAATTCGTCACTGTGAAGAAGCCAAGAACAAACTATGAATCGACTGTGAAAAAATATGCTCGTAAACTGGGTTTTCAACCCGCCAAAATCTGGAATTGCAAATCTGACTTGTGTGCGGTTAAATAAAAAGCAGCTGCTGTGAATTCCACGGCAGCTGCTCTACGTGCTAACAGATATTTACTACTCTAAACGGAACACCTCCTTTCAGAGATTAACTTGCGAGTTCAAAATTTGTCAGGGAGCCTCCTTTGTTCAACAGATTATTCGGTTGAACAATATTATTTTAGGATCTTAAGCTGTGAGAAAGCGAAGAAGAACCTAAGAGAAACCTGTGAAAATGCTGTGAATCTTTCTGTTCATGATTTCTTCACAGCATTTCCACAGCAAAATTATTTATAGTTGTGAATATACAGACCCTAAAGGAAACGTTTAGAGTCTTCACTTATAATCAGATGTAATAATACGAGAAAAATTATGCCCACCATACTCATCGTGGATGACGACCTCAAACTTCTAAAGATGCTCCAGCGCACATTGACCTATGAAAACCTCACCGTTTTCACGGCGACCAATGGGTTGGAAGCCCTGCCGCTGGTGCAAACCCATCAGCCTGATCTCATCATCGTCGATTGGATGATGCCCAAAATGGACGGGCTGACCTTCATTCAAAGATTGCGTGACGACGAGAATAAGACGATGGTGCTTATGCTTACCGCGCGCGATGCCATCGAAAACCGTGTCGAAGGACTCGAAAGTGGTGCGGATGATTACCTCGTCAAGCCATTTGCCCCTGCTGAATTGTTCGCGCGTGTCCATGCCATGTTGCGGCGTGTGGAAGCCAAACCCGAAAACCAGAAAATAACTTATTTGGATGTATCCCTCGACCCGTCAACGCGTGAAGCGAAACGCGGCGATACGATCATGAATCTCACTGTCACCGAGTTCAATCTGCTTCATCTGTTATTGCGACATCCACGTCAGGTGCTCGAACGCCGCCAGATCCTCAACGATGTGTGGGGCTATGATTTCGGTGGCGATGATAACGTTCTTGAGATCTACATCGGCTACCTCCGTAAGAAGCTCGAAGCCGATGGTCAGCCGCGCCTCATCCAAACTGTACGCGGCATCGGGTACACCCTGCGCGAGGAATAATGTCCATTCGATTGCGTTTCACCCTGCTCTACACATTTATCCTCGCGTTGACTTTGACTATCTTCGGATTTGCCCTCTATACCATTCAATCACAGGATACGCTCCGCTCGCTCAAAAAGGACCTTAGCTTGGGTGCCAATAAATTAGCCGAAGCCTCCCTGAGAACGGATTCTCGTCCATCTCCCCCCGATGGGCAGGACTTTCCTCCGCCGCCGATTCGCTTCGATGAATTTTCCAGCGAACAGGAATTTCAATCCTTCCCCGAGCGCGAGATCGGGCGCGTCTTGGATGTGAATGGCAATCTTGTTTCAAGTCCATTTGGCAGGGAGGAAGATGCTCTTCCATTAAGTGCTGAAGGTTTGCAGATGGTGCAAAATCAACAGGAATGGTACGAGATCAGCACGGTATCTAATGAAGAAGTGTTGATTTATAGCCGCCCGGTCATCGTGGATGGCGAGGTCGTTTATATTGTGCAGGTGGCTCGTGCACTCACTGAACGGAATCGCACGCTTCAATCACTTGCTACAACACTGTTGATCGCTGGTCTGCTCACGATATTAGTTGCATTCGGAATTGGCTGGGTGCTTTCTGGCATCACACTGCAACCCATTCACCGTATTACACAGACCGCGCAAAAGATCGGTGATGAACGCGACTTCACCCGCCGCGTGGATTACACCGGTCCGCCCGACGAAGTTGGGCAGCTGGCGAGCACCTTCAATTCCATGTTATCCCGCTTACAGGACGCCTTTCAAAAAGTGGAACATTCCCTCCAGATGCAACGGGACTTTGTTGCAGATGTCTCCCACGAATTGCGGACCCCGCTCACGACTCTGCGCGGAAATTTAGGTCTGCTGCGTCGCAACCCGCCTGCGCCACCCGAAGAACAAGCCGACATCCTCACCGATATGGTGGACGAAAGCGACCGCCTCATTCGATTGGTCAACGATCTGCTTTCGCTTGCCCGTGCTGATGCGGGACGAAACCTCGCCAAAGAATCTGTTGATATTTCCTCCATCCTTGATGAAACTTGTCGTCAGGCGCGTCAACTTGCCCCACAGCGCCAGATCCAATTGAAGGCTTCACCAGAACTAAAAGCACTGGGTGATCGGGATGCCATAAAACAAGTTTTATTAATAGCTCTAGATAATGCCTTGAAACATTCATCTGGCGATGTCAACATAACCGCGCAACAAAATGCTACACAACTCGAAATCCGTGTGCAGGACTTTGGCGAAGGCATTCCACCTGAAAAACTCGAACACGTCTTTGATCGTTTCTATCGTGGTGATGATACATCCACGCTGCCAGGCTTTGGGCTGGGCTTGTCCATCGCCAAAACATTAGTGGATGCAATGAATGGCGAGATCGTGATGCAAAGCGAACTGGGCAAAGGCAGTACCGTGGTTATTCATTTTCATTCTTAGCCTAATAGTTTGTCGCGGGCGGAAAGTTTATTCCGACTTGCTGATCTCCAAAGTATTCTGCACCTTATTTTTAATGGAAAGGCTCTCATGCTGTATCCTCAATCCAATTCACATCGACAGGTCATTGAGCTTTTTGACTTTTGGGATTTTCGCTTCGATCCGCAAGACTCTGGAATTAAAAGCGGCTGGCAAACCGGGTTTTCTGATGGACGCCCAATAGCAGTTCCTGCCAGTTGGAATGATCAATTCGAAGATGGTCGTGACTTTCTAGGTCCGGCGTGGTATCAAACCGAGTTCGAATTGCCATGAGGCTGGAACGGCAAACGCATCATGTTGCGTTTCGGCTCGGTTAATTATCTGGCAGAGGTATGGCTCAATGGTCAACTGTTGGGTACTCATGAAGGCGGACATTTGCCTTTTGAGTTCGACGTTACGTCATTGGTACAGCAATCGAGAAACCACATCGTTCTGCGAGTAGATGGTAGGCTGGCATTTGATCGTGTGCCGCCCGGAAACGTGACAGGTGACCCTGCTGATTTTTTCCCAAGCCACGCTGGTAACTATCCACAAGCGCAATTTGACTTTTTCCCATATTGCGGCATTCACCGCCCAGTGTTGTTGTATGCCACCTCGATCATTTCTTTTCACGATGTGACCGTTCAGACTCAGTTTACAGAAACGCTGGGACAAGTCCATGTACAAGCTGAAAGCACTAACAAGACTCCTGCCAACGCTCGTTTTACACTCAATGGACACGGTCAACATGTAACGCTCGAAAAAACTTTTTCGGGTGATAGGGTCGAAGTGAATATTGATGTGCCGGATGTAGCACTTTGGTTACCAGTAAACCCTAATTTGTATGACCTATTGATCGAGCTAATTCAAAATGGGGAAGTGGTTGATTCGTATTCACTAAAAATTGGCATCCGTACGATACGAGTAGATGGAAATCAATTGCTCTTGAATGATGAATCAGTTTATTTGAACGGCTTTGGTCGCCATGAAGATTTTCCCGTGGTTGGGCGTGGCTATCTGCCGGCTTTGATCGTCAAAGATTATGCCATGTTGAAATGGATTGGCGCGAATTCATTCCGTACCAGTCATTATCCATATTCAGAGCAAATGCTTGATCTGGCTGACCAACTGGGATTTCTGGTCATCGATGAGACACCCGCTGTCGGGTTGTATTTTCGCGCAGACGGACTGGAAAAACGTCATGAGCTTTGTCAACAATACGTCCACGAGATGATCGCGCGCGACAAGAATCATCCCAGCGTCATAATGTGGAGCATAGCTAATGAACCACATTCGACGACGCCATATGCGGATCAGTTTTTCAACCAACTGTATCAACAGGCAAAGTCTCTAGATGCAACACGTCCTGTGACCTTAGTCAGTTTCCTTGGTCTTAGCGAGCAGGCTTTTGAATTTTGCGACTTGGTGTGTTTGAATCGCTATATGGGTTGGTATTCGCAAAGCGGCACTCTTGATGAAGCTCTAGCATTGCTCTCCACTGAACTGGATGCATTATATAAAAAGTTTCGCAAGCCGATTCTTTTGGCTGAGTTTGGAGCGGATGCGATCCCCGGTCATCATGCTCAGCCGCCTGAAATGTTCAGTGAAGAATATCAGGCTGAAATGCTGGTGCGCTATATCGAGCTTCTACGTCAGAAGCCCTATGTGATCGGTGAGCATATCTGGAATCTGTGTGACTTCAAGACTTCACAGGACATCACTCGCGCCGGTGCTTTGAATTACAAAGGCGTCTTTACTCGTGACCGTCGCCCCAAACTCGCCGCACATCGCCTCCGTGCTTTATGGAGTGAATAACGAACCAGCCATCCTTGCATGGCTGGTTCGTTTTGAGATAAACTTCAGCCGAACATACATCCCAAAGCCCAATGACACTTTCATACATTCTTCGCACCAAGCTGATCCCGCCGCCACGCAATGTGCGGACGCTGACTCGTCCGCGTGTGAATCAAACTCTGAAACAGGCGTTTGATTATCGGTTGACGATTCTACAAGCTGAAGCAGGATACGGTAAAAGCACTGCATTGGCAGAGTTGGCGGCTGAACTTCGCCCGGTCATCTGGTATCAGGCAAGCGCGGAAGATAATGACCCGCTGGTGTTCCTGCTGCAATTCTGTTATGCACTGCAACACACCTTGCCCGAGATCGCGAATCTTCCCACAGCCTCTTTAGATGTCTGGGATGGCACCCAAGGTCCGCTGCCATGGCGCAGATTTTTAGACCAGATCATTAACGCTTTGGCAGATGTGTCACTTCAGCCTACATTATTCATTCTGGATGACGCGCATGTATTAACCGAGAGCGGTGAACTCCCGCATATCCTGGATCGCCTGATCGGTTTGGCGCCTGCTAATTTTCATATACTGTTGGCTGGTAGACCAACCATCACTTTGCCAACTCTCACACGCTGGCGCACACAAGGTGATGCTTTGTTGCTCGATCAATCTGTGCTGACGTTTACCAAAAGCGAGATCGATTCACTGTTTGGTAATTTGTATGGGATGGAATTGACAGGCGACGAAGTTGATTCATTGTTCACGTATACCGAAGGCTGGGCAATCGGGCTTCAACTGATCTGGCAAAGCATTCGCACCCAATCTCCATTAACACTTGAGTTCCCTCTGCGTTGGCAGGCTGATTCGCTGGAGATGTTATTTGAAATGCTTGCCCATGAAGTGTTTGAACGCCAGCCCGCTGATGTTCGTGAGTTCCTGCTGATCACCTCCGCGTTACGTGACCTGCATCCTGAAATCTGCGATGCATTGCGGCGCGCTTCCGATTACACGGCAAATGACTCCGCTTCCATGCTGGCGTATCTGCGGCGGCAGGACCTTTTCGTGGTGGAAACTTCCGACGGTCATTTGCGCTATCACCATATCTTTCATAACTTTCTGCGACAGCAATCTCCAATCGAAAAACGCAATCATTGGAATCGCGACGCAGCGCAATATTTTCTTTCTCATAAGAATCCTGAATCCGCGATCTATCATCTGCTGGAAGCAGAAGCTTGGGATGAAGTGGCGGATTTACTGGATACGTACGCTGCCACGCTTCTTTCCACGGGACGGCTGGATACGCTTGCGGCGTACATTGATTCACTCCCAAGCCTGAGTCTGCATCAGCATCCCGTCCTGATGTTCACACTGGGTGAATTGGCGCGCATGCACAGTCGCTTTGACGAGGCACAGGGTTGGTATAAGCAAGCCGAAATGACATGGCGCGTACAGGGCCAGCAAGATGGTATTGCGCGTGCTTTGCGTGGGCAGGCGCGCGTGTATCTCGATACCGTGAATCCCAGTCAGGCTGAGAAGCTGCTTGAAGAAGCCATTCGGTTAAGCGATGGCTTTGAAGACCGTGAGGCACAGGTGCGTCTCTTTGAGTTGCTGGCTGAAAACAAATTGAACGCAGGTCACGTGGAGGAAGCTGAGCGGTTGCGTCAACGCGCAGAAGATTTACGTACGGAAGGCCCGTCGAATGACCAGTTGTTGTTCCGTGTTTTGTTGCGTACTGGTCGTTTGGAAGAAGCCAGGCTCGGATTGGAGGAACTGGCTGAAACGGAGAACCGCACACCGGTTCAGACGCCGCGCGCGCATCGTGAGACCAAATTATTATTGTCATTAATTTATTCTTTCATGGGGATGAGCAGGCACGCGTATCAATCTGCATTGGATGGCACGCGTCGTGGTGATGAATTGAAGTCCCCCTTTATTACTGCGGTTGGTCACATGCGTCAGGGACATGCGCTGAACCTGATCAGCAATATGCAGGCTGAGAACACCTCGCGAGCATTAACTGAGTTTGAAAAAAGCATTGAGTTGAGTAGATCGCTGGATGTGCCCCGTCTTCTGGTCGAAGCGGATTGGGGTTTGTGTCGTGCGTATGGCTATCGTGGCGATCTGCAGCGTGCTCAACGTCATGCGCAGGAAGCGATTGATATTGCCGCTGAAGCTGGCGATGAATGGATCGCATCACTGACGCGTTTGACAATGGGCGCTAGTCTGATGATGGCAGCACGCTACGAAGCTGCCGAAACCTGGCTGAGTCGTGCGGTGCTTGGTTTTGAAGAATGCAGCGATTCGTTTGGTCGCAGTGCGGCACGACTATGGCTGGCATATGGTTATTTCAAACAGAAGAAATTCGAACGGATTGCTCAAATTCTGCCTGATACCTTGGCGGTCTGTCAGCAGAATGGATATTACTTCTTCTTCACACGTCCTTCTTTGTTGGGACCGTATGATGAAAGGCTGTTCATTCCTTTGCTCTTGCATGCGCGCCAGAACGGCTGGGAGAGCGGATACATCGATCGGCTGCTGGAGAATCTGGGGTTGCGGGAAGTGAGTATCCACCCCGGGTTTAGACTCCGCGTCCAAACACTGGGCAGCTTTCAGGTATGGCGAGGCGGCGAAGCGCTTCCATCCAATGGCTGGCGGCGTGAGTCGGCGCGTCAGTTATTCCAGTTGTTCATCACGTACCGTCACGCGCCTTTGGACCGTGACCAGATCTGTGAGTTCCTCTGGCCTGATGTTGACGTAACGATTGCCCATCGGAATTTCAAGATCGCCCTCAATACCCTGTACCAAGTGTTGGAGCCGGAACGCGACCCCGGCAGTGAATCCGCTTTTATTTTTCGGGATGGGACGACATATGCGCTGCGCCCGAATGCGGATTTGTGGATCGATGCTGAACAATTTTCGATATTGGTACGGCAGGCTGGAAAAACGGATGTCGCTTCGCTGCAAAATGCGCTCAGCTTATATCGTGGGGATTATCTGCCTGAAGCTTTGTACGAAACCTGGGTGGCGGAGGAGCGCGAACGGCTTGCGTCGTCCTTCCTTGAATCTGCCGACCAGATGGCTGAGATGTTAATTGCGAGAGAGCAATTCGCTGAAGCCATTGACCTCTCGCAGCGCATTTTGACCCGCGACAGTTGTTGGGAACGGGCTTATCGTCACCTGATGCTCGCTTATGACCGGTTGGGGGATCGCGGTCAGGTAGGGCGGACCTACCAGCGCTGTACGCAGGCTTTGCGTAAAGAATTGGATGTTTCGCCATCGCCCGAAACGCAAGAGTTATATGAAAGGTTGACCAGCTAGCAGACCCTAAGGTTCTAAAAACCTTCAGGGTCTTTTGTTTTGTAACTGCCTTGTGACCGTGCCTTGCTATCCTTGGGCTGATGAAACTAGATACCACGCCCTCGGTCCATTCGTTTATTGTTCGTTTTGTAGTGGAAGATGCGCCTGGAGGTGAAATACCTCAGCTGGTATATCACGGCGCGATTCGCCACATCCAAAGCGCAGCCGAAACAAATTTTGGTACATGGCAGGAAGCGGTGGAATTCATGCGTCATTTTGTGCCGCTCGAAAAAGAAAACCCTGAAGAAAAATAAAATCCATGGAAGGTATTATGACTCGCAACGTACAGATCCTTAGCACGGGCAGTTATGTCCCGGAACGTGTAGTTACAAATGCAGAGGTGGATGCGCTGATGGGCGAAGCCACTTCACAGTGGTTGATCGATAACGTTGGTATCAAAGAACGCCATTGGATGTCGCCCGAGCAGGTGACCTCTGACCTTATTGTGGAAGCCTCCAAAAAAGCCCTTGAGCGCGCTGGAATTTCCGCTTCAGACCTGGACCTGATCATTGTCTCCACCGACACACCGGATTACCTCTCCCCGAGCACTTCGGTCGTTGTGCAAAGCAAACTCGGTGCCGAGAATGCGGGCTGCTACGATGTTAATTCCGCATGTGCAGGTTGGGTGACTGCCCTCGATCAAGGCGCGCGTTATCTACTGACCGAACCGAACATGAAGTACATCCTCGTCGCGGGTGGATACGGCATGAGCCGTTTCCTGGATTTCAAGGATAAGAAGACCGCCAATCTCTTTGCTGATGGGGCGGGTGCGGTAGTTTTGGGTGTGGGCGAAGAACAAGGTTTTCTGGGTAGTAATCTATTAGCCGTTGGTTCCTTTCACGATGCATTAGGCATTTACATGGGTGGAACGTATCGTCCGTGCACACCGGAGAACATGGCGCAGTTCGGTGGACCCAAAGTGGAGTTCGTCAAAAAATTTCCCAAGACCTTCAATACCGAATACTGGCCCAAGTTGATGCGGGGCGCTCTCGATAAGGCTGGACTGACCTTCGACGATGTTGACCATTATTTCTTCACACAATTGAATCTTCGCACGATCGAGTTTATGATGGATCTGCTCAAACAGCCTATCGAAAAGACTCACTGGGTTATGGATAAATGGGGCTACACCGGTTCACCGTGTGTGGTCATGGCGCTGGATGATGCGATTGCTCAAGGTAAAGGACCCAAGCCGGGTGAAACGATTCTTTTCTGTGCGAGCGGTGGTGGAATTACGATGGCGGCATCCGTGTGGAAGTGGACAGCAAAATAATTTGGAGTGAATTATGTATATCGGCGATTATCTTGCGCGGCGCGAACTGTATTCTCCCGATAAACTGGCATTCATCGATGCGGGCAAATCTCCTGAATGGCGCTTGACCTTCCGCGATGCCAACCGCCGCGCGAACAAACTCGCCAACTGGTTGAAGTCACAGGGTATCGAAAAAGGTGACCGTGTCGCCATTCTCGGACGCGATGGCTACGAACATTTGGATGTCTTCTTTGCCTGCTCAAAGCTCGGTGCGATCCACACCGCCCTCAACTGGCGTTCGCATTGGCGCGAACTGCTTGAGATCTTCCAGTACACCACACCGAAGATCCTCATCTATTCGGATGATTTCAAAGACAATGTCGCTCAACTCGTCTCCTATTTTCCGCTCACCACTTTACATTTGGATGGAAATGGGATCGAAGGGAGTCTACCCTTCGAAGCGACTCTCCAATCCGCTTCGGACTCAGCTGTGACCTGTCCCAGCCTCGAAGCAGAGGACATCGCCGCCTTGATCTTTACCGGCGGCACGACCGGTCTGCCCAAGGCTGCGGAAGTGTCGCATCGCATGATCGCTTGGAATACATTGAACACCGTCATTCATGATGTGACACATAATGATGTGTATTTGAATGTCTTCCCGATGTTCCACACGGGTGGATTATTCGTTTACACGTTGCCGCAAGTCATTTTCGGGGGGACGACGATCTTGATTCGTCAATTCGACCCTGCACAAGTATTGTCATTGCTTGAACGTGAACGCGTCACGATCTTTGCGGCGGTGCCGACCATGTATCAGATGTTGACAACTGCTACAAATTGGGAATCAGCTAATTTATCTTCATTGAGATTCTGCACATCGGGTGGCGCGCCGTTACCTGTTCCGCTCGTTGAGAAATATACACAGGAAAAGAACATCCGCTTCAAGCAGGGATTCGGGATGACCGAGTTCGGTCCCGGCATTTTTGCGCTCGCTCCGGAAGATGCGATTCGCAAGGCAGGTTCGATCGGCAGGCCGAACTTCTTCGTGGACGCGCAAATTGTCGGGGAACAGAATCAGTTCCTCGGTCCGAATGAAGCGGGGGAGTTGATCCTCAAAGGTCCGTCATATTGCTCTGGCTATTTCAACAATCCCGAAGCAACCGAAGCGGCTGTCGACGAACGCGGCTTCTTTCACACAGGCGATGTCGCGTATTTCGATGATGAAGGTTATTTCTATATCGTTGACCGCAAGAAGGATATGTTCATCAGCGGCGGTGAGAACGTCTATCCCGCTGAGATCGAAAAAGTGTTGTACCAGCATCCAACTGTGCATATGTGCGCAGTGATCGGACTGCTGGATGCAAAGTGGGGTGAAGTTGGTAAAGCGTGTGTTGTGTTGAAACCCGGACAATCAGCAACGGAGGATGAATTATTGAAATTTATGACAGATCGTTTGGCAAAATATAAGGTTCCGAAGTCTGTGAGTCTGATGCAAGCCCTGCCTATTTCTGCGGCAGGGAAGATCCTCAAACGCGAATTGCGCGACCAATTTACAAAAGGAGATTAATATGTCCACTGTTCCAACGTTACCTGGTATCACTTCTAAAATGGTCGATACACCCCGCCTGAAAATGAACGTGCTCTTCAGCGGACCCGAGACCGGCACGCCCGTTCTCTTCGTCCATGGCAACGCATCCTCCGCATCCTACTGGGAAGAGATCATGCTCAAGTTGCCTGTCGGTTTTCGCGGCATTGCGCCCGACCTGCGCGGTTATGGTGACACCGAAGATAAGCTCATCGATGCAACACGCGGCATGGGCGACTGGCTCGATGACCTGACTGCTCTGCTCGATACCCTCAAAGTGGAAAAGACTCATGTTGTTGGTCACTCGATGGGTGGGACGATCGTGTTCGGTCTCGTCGGTGCGATGAGCGGATGCGTCCTCAGCGGTACGGTTGTCAACCCCGGCTCGATCTATGGCTTCGGCGGTTCAAAGGGATTGGACGGCACGCCTTGCTACGATGACTTTGCTGGTTCCGGTGGCGGCGTCGTCAACCCGGATTTTCCCAAGCTGATGGCTGCCGGTGACCGCTCTTCCGATAACCCACAGGCCTCGCCGCGTGTGGTGATGAACAGCTTTTACTGGAAACCACCCTTTGTTCCGGCGCGTGAAGAGGATCTGCTTACATCGTTGATGACCGAAAAGGTCGGCGGGGATAAATATCCCGGTGACTTTGTTCCCTCTGGCAATTGGCCGAATGTGGCGCCTGGAAAATTCGGTCCGATCAACGCTCTTTCACCGAAGTATGTCGGCGACAGCGTGGAGAAATTCGTCGGCGCGCCGACCAAGCCTTTCATCCTGTGGGTGCGCGGTGACTCAGACATGATCGTCTCCGACAATTCCTTCTTCGATTTTGGAACACTTGGCAAACTCGGTTACGTACCCGGTTGGCCCGGCGAGGACGTCTATCCTCCTCAGCCGATGGTTGGACAGACGCGCAGCCTGCTTGAGAAGTATCAAGCCGATGGCGGCTCGTTCGAAGAAGTTGTTATTGCAGATACTGGTCACACTCCTTATGTGGAGAAGCCGGAAGAGTTCATGTCCGCGCTTGGGAAAGTATTGAAATAAATTGCGTAGGGGCACAGCGGGATGATGGTTGAATAAAACCTTAAAAACCTGCGCTGTGCCCCTACCGTATATAAAGGAGGCTGCATGCCTACATCAAAATCTCTGGCGCGTGGTGTTGCAATGGTTGGTGCAGGAATGTCAAAGTTCGGCGCGTTCGCAGAGAAGAATACCCGTGATCTCTTTGTGGAAGCATACAAGGAGATGAAGAAGACGGTGGACAAGGGTCTCGATCCTTCTGTCATCGAAGCGTTGTATATTGGAAACTTTTCAAGTGATCAGTTCGAACATCAGGCACATATTGCTCCTTTGCTCACTGATGCGATTGGTCTCACGCCGCGCCCCGCTACGCGTGTGGAAGATGCCTGTGCCTCTGGCGGCGTTGCTCTCCGTCAGGGTGTGATGATGATCGCATCCGGAATGGCGGATGTGGTACTAGTCGGTGGTGCGGAAAAAATGACCGCGCTCAATACCGCTGCTGTCACCGAAGCACTTGCGACCGCTGCGGATATGCCCTTCGAAATTCCTGCCGGGTTCACGTTCCCTGGCTTTTATGCTGCGATGGCATCGGCGTACATGCATCAATATGGCATGAAGTCCGAGCATCTGATGAACGTGGCGATCAAGAATCATGACAATGCCGCACTCAACCCGAATGCGCAGTTCGGTGTCACCATCCAAAAGTGGATGGAAGGACGCGTCGCCGCGGCGATCAAAAAAGGCAAGCCCGCCCCGACCTGGTCCACGATTTGGGATTTTCTCCACGACGAATCCGGCAACCCGACTGTTGCATGGCCGCTTCGATTGTTCGATTGCTCGCCTGTGAGCGATGGCGCCGCGGCGATCCTGCTCGTCGCTGAGGAACGCGTGCACGAATTTACCGATCACCCCATCCGTATCATCGGTTCCGGTCAGGCATCTGATTCGGTTCTGCACGATCGTCATGAATTGACAGCCATCCCTGCGGCGAAGATCGCTTCTGCCAAGGCGTATGAAATGGCTGGAGTTACCGCAAAGGACATTCGCATCGCGGAAGTCCATGACTGCTTCACGATCGCGGAAGTGATCGCCAGTGAAGACCTCGGCTTCTTTGCTCCGGGCGAAGGCTTCAAGGCAGCGGAAGACGGCATGACCGCACGCAACGGATCCAAGCCGATCAATACCTCTGGCGGTTTGAAAGCCAAGGGACATCCCATCGGCGCTTCGGGTGTGGCACAGGCTGTCGAAGTCTGGAAGCAGATGCGGGGTCAGGCAGGCGAGCGCCAGGTGGCAGGCGATGTGTCGCTGGCACTGACTCACAATGTCGGCGCGACGGGTTCCACTTGCGTGGTCCACGTCTATGAGCGGAGAAATTAACCATGAGCGAAGTAACAACAACTGTCCGTCCGTTTTCGGCGGCGGCGTTCGACCAATATATTGCTGAGCATAAATTGGTGGCGGCGCGCTGTACGAAATGTGACGGCATATACGTTCCGCCGCGCGCGATCTGCCCGAAGTGTCAGAGCGAAGAACTGGAATGGGTCGAGACCAGCGGCAAAGGCACGCTGGCCGCGTTCACGGTGATCTGGAGTGGTCCCACTTTCATGATCAAGCAGGGTTTTGACCGCAAGAATCCCTACATCTCCGGAATTGTGGAGCTGGAAGAAGGTACTCGCATTAGTGCCCGTATCACCGGCATCGACCCAACCAAACCGACCGAGATCCAGATCGGCACGCCTTTGAGCGTCGATTTTGTCGAATTCGGCGAAGGCGAAGCCAAGAAGACATATCTGGCATTCAAGGCATGAAAACTTAGCCACAAAGAACACAGAGATTTTGAGATTTTTCTCAGAGAACTCTGTGAGCTCTGTGGCTCGAATTTCACCTTTGTAACTGGCATGTAACAGCGATACGGTATTCTCAACGAAAGGATGCTCCCAATGTCGAAAGTCCATGCTAACGGCATCGAACTCTACTACGAACTTCATGGTCCCGAAGGCGCTCCGTTGTTGGTCCTCAACAACGGCATCATCATGAACGCGACTGGCAGTTGGGCGTTTCAGACCAAAGCGTTGGCGCAGAAGTATCGCATTCTGCAATACGACTGTCGTGGACAAGGGCAGTCGGAGCATCCTGCTTCTCACTATTCAATGGAAATGCACGCGGACGATCTTGCGGCACTGCTGACATGTCTTGGCTTCGAAAAAGCACACATCGCTGGGATTTCCTATGGCGGAGAAGTCGCTCAGGCATTTGGATTGAAATATCCCGAGCGGACTCTCAGCCTGATCCTTGCCGACACTGTCAGCGAAGTAGGAGCCGAATTGCGCATCATCGTGGACTCGTGGCTTGACTCCGCTAAAGTAGCGGATGCCAACGCCTTTTTCAACGCCACCGTGCCATGGAATTTTTCGCAGGCGTTCATCACTGCCAACCCTGCATTACTGGCAGACGCGAAGAAACGCTACGGTTCTTTGGATTTTCCGGCGGTTGTCTGTTTATGTGAATGTTTTTTGAACGTGAACTTTACGGATCGTTTGGGCGAGATCAAATGCCCAGTTTGTGTCATGGCTGGTTCGCTCGACCTGTTGAAAGGTCCAGCCTACGCAGCGATCTTGAAAAATGGGATCCCTCATGCCGAACTCCACATCCTGCAAGGTGCGGGACACGCTTCCTGCTGGGAACGTCCACAGGAGTTCAACTCAGTTGTCCTGGGATTCTTATCGAAGCAAGTATCTTGAAATAATGGATTGAAAGGAAACTTCCTCATGAGAATGAAAGATAAAGTTGTACTGGTGACAGGCGGCGCGGCGGGGATCGGCAAAGCAACAGCACTTCGTTTTGCTGAAGAGGGTGCTAAGGTCATCATTTGTGATGTGAACGAAACGGTGGGACAGGAGACCGTAAAACTTCTCGGCGAAGGCGCTGCCTTCTACAAGGTCAACGTTGCCAGCCGTGAAGACGTACAAAAATGGATCGATGATGTGGTGGCGAAATACGGTCGCATTGATGTGATCGTCAACAATGCAGGTGTTCTGCGCGATGGACAGTTGATCAAGTTCAAGGAAGGCAACCTCGTTGGTCAGATGGCAGAAGCCGATTTCGATCTCGTCATCTCCGTCAACTTGAAGGGCGTGTTTAACTGTACGCAAGCTGTCGCTCCTGTCATGGCAAAGCAAAAAGGTGGCGTGATCTTGAATGCCACATCCGTTGTCGGTCTCGACGGCAACTTTGGACAGACGAACTATGTCGCCACAAAATCTGGTGTGATCGGCATGACCAAGGTCTGGTCGCGTGAATTAGGCAAGTTTGGCATTCGTGTCAACGCAGTCGCTCCGGGCTTCACCGCTACGGAGATGGTGACTGCCATGCCCGAGAAAGTTCTGGATGGCATGAAGGCTCGCACACCGTTGGGGAGACTCGGTGATCCGCGCGACATCGCCAATGCCTACCTCTTCCTTGCTTCGGATGAAGCATCCTTCATCACCGGTGAAACGCTTCGCGTCGATGGCGGAATTGTTGTAGGAACATAAGTAGATGTCAGGTATCACGTGTCAGGTGTCAAGTTATTGAACCTGACCATATTTTGTCTGTATCACTTTGACCTGATACCTGAGACCTGGAACCTGATACCTAATGAATAGTGCCGACATCCTGACCAAACGAGCAAACCTGACTCCTGATCGTGAAGCGTTATACGATATCACGACCGGAGTCCGTTACACCTATGCGGAATTGAATCAACGCGCGAATCGTGCCGCGAATCTTTTGCAGGAAAATTACGGCGTCCAAAAAGGTGACCGTGTTTCCATTCTGGCGCACAACAGTATTGCGTATGTGGACCTGTTGTTTGGCATTGGGAAGATCGGTGCGATCCTGGCTCCGTTGAATTGGCGGTTGACTTCGCGAGAGTTGACTTACATCGTCAACGATTGTCAGCCGAAGGTGTTGATCGTTGGTCCTGAGTTTGTCTCTGTCTATAACGAGATGAGGGATGCAATTGAAATAAAACATGTCATCTCTCTCGAAGGGGCGGATGTTTCAGGCGCAGAGTTGTACGAAGGATCACTGGAACAGGCGTCAGCTTTGGAACCGAAGCGTCCACTTGTCGAAGAGGATGATGCTTATTGCATCCTCTACACATCCGGGACAACGGGCCGCCCTAAAGGTGCAGTCCTTCCGCACCGACAGGTCTTGTGGAATGCGATTAATACCGTGATCTCGTGGGGCTTGAGCGAGAAGGATGTTTCACCTGTCCTAACGCCCATGTTCCATTCGGGTGGACTGTTCGTTTTTCTCGTTCCTTTGTTTTACGCAGGTGGACGGCTCCTGATGGCGCGTTCGTTTGATCCGGACACATCATTACAACTGATGGTGGATGAGAAGTGTACGGTCATTCTCGGTGTGCCGACGTTGTTCCAGGTCTGGATGAATTCGCCGAAGTTTGCCGAGACCACTTTCGATCATGTGCATTTCTTCATCAGCGGCGGCGCACCTTGTCCGCCATCACTGATCGAAGCGTGGAACAAAGCCAAGGGCGTCAATGTACGTCAGGGCTATGGACTCACTGAAGTAGGTGTGAATTGTTTTTCGATGACCGATGAAGATGCTGTGCGAAAAATCGGTTCGGTGGGCAAGCCGATCTTTCACAGCGAGATGCGATTGGTGGATACCGATGGGAATGATGTGAAAGTTGGTGAGATAGGCGAGCTGCTCATCAAAGGTCCACATGTGTGCATTGGATATTGGAACAACCCGGAAGCAACGGCGCAGTCGTTGAAAGATGGCTGGTTCCATACAGGCGACATGGCGCGGCAGGATAAAGAAGGCTACTTCTATATCGCCGGTCGCTTCAAGGACATGATCATCAGCGGCGGTGAGAATGTGTACGCTGCCGAAGTAGAAGCCGTGTTCCGTGAACACGCTGCGGTCGCCGATGCGGCATTGATCGGACAGCCCGATGAGAAATGGGGCGAAGTTGGTTTGATGATCGTGGCTTGCAAACCGAATCAGACCGTAATCGCAGATGAATTATTGAAGTTTTGTTCGGGACGTTTGGCGAAATACAAGATCCCGAAGCGCGTTGCGTTTGTTGAGTCGTTGCCGTATTCACCGTATGGAAAGGTGATCAAGGCTGAGTTGAAAGCGAAGTTTGTTGGCGAAAAAAAGTAGGAAGTGGAAAGTAGTGAGTAGATAACCCACTTTCTAAAGGAGTAGTTATGCCGAAACTCAAATCCAATAACATCGAACTATATTATGAAATCCACGGTGAAGGCAAGCCGTTGGTTTTGATCTCGGGTCTTGGGTATCCACTCTGGCAGTGGCACAAAATGGTTCCGTATTTGGCGGAACACTTCAAGGTCATCACGTACGACAATCGCGGTGTGGGTCAGAGTGATAAGCCTGTGGGTCCGTATACAGCGCAGATGCTGGCAGCGGATACAGTCGGTCTGTTGGATGCGTTAAACATTGATAAAGCGATCATCATGGGACATTCGATGGGTGGGTTTATTGCTCAGGCAATGGCACTCGATTTTCCGCAGAGAGTCGAGAAACTCATTTTGTGTTCAACCAACTTTGGAGGTCCACATCATATACCGGTCACGCCGGAGGCGATAAAGGTGTTGACCGATATCACGAGCGATGCGTTGACCCGCTTCAAGAATGGACTGGTAGTCAGCACCGCTCCGGGTTGGGCAGAGGCGAATCCAGCGATGATCGAGGAGTGGATTAAGTGGCGTGTTGCCAACCCAATCGAGCCTGCACCGTATCAGGCACAACTTGCCATCGGGCTTGGATTGTTGCCCGAAGCCGCCGCTTTCGAAAATAAATTACCGAACATTACCGTGCCGACCCTGATCCTGTTCGGAGCGCACGATAAAGTTGTCCCACCGGCGAACGCTGACTTATTGGCGAAACAGCTTGCGGGTAGTCAGATCCGTATATTTCCAGATGCGGGACATTTCTTCCCACTCGAAATCCCTGAAGATGCGTCAAAAGCTGTTATCGAATTTTCTCAAGGAGGTGATGTCTAGAGTATTAACTGTGCCCTTTCTATTTGTAAATTGTAAATTCAAAATTCTTTGGAGGAGTAACCCTATGAAAGCTTTACGTACGTTAGCATTTGCGTTGGTGACCATGTCTTTGATCCTGGCTGCCTGCGCGCCCGCCGCCACTCCCACGCCGACGGAGGCACCTGTTGTCACTGAAGCGCCAGTTGTAACCGAAGCCCCCACCGTTGCACCGACTGAAGCGCCTGTGACTGGTCTTGTTTGTGCAGAACCAGTCAAGGTTGGTCTCATTTCCGATGCATCTGGTGCCCTTGCCATTTATGGCGCACATATTTTGCGCTCATTCATGCTGGGCATGGAATATAGCACCGGTGCCGCTGGCTCTGCCGGTGAAAAGTTTGACATCACCCAGACTCAGGAAAACACATTCAAGATCGACGATTGTGAAATCCAGGTCTTCGTCCGTGATGACGGCAGTAATGCTGAAAACACCGCCACCGTTGCCCGTGAATTGATCGATGTTCAGAAGGTCAACATTTTGGTTGGTACCGTTTCCTCTGGTGCGACCGCCACATTGCAGGGCATCGCTCTCGAAAGCAAGATCCCGTTGATCGTGGCTCCTGCCGCAGCGAACGATATCACCGGTGCGAACTTCAACGAATACACCTTCCGCACCAGCCGCAACAACTATCAGGATGCGATGAATGAATGTATCGCTCTTACCAAGCAATATAAGAGCTTCGTGCAGATCGCTCCTGATTACGCCTTTGGTCGTGGTTCGGCTGCGGCATTTCGTGACGCTTGCTCCTTGAGCGGCGCAACCTTTGTCGTTGACGATATCTTTGCACCGTTGGACACCACCGACTTCACACCCTACATGGAGCAGATCGCCAACTCCGGCGCGGAAGCCTACATCGTGACCTGGGCTGGTTCTGGCTTCGTATCCCTTATGCAAGCTGCTACCGATCAGGGCGTGACCGAGAAAATGTCCCTCGGCGCGACCTTCATTGACAACGTGCTCATGCCGACCTTCTTTGCGAACGCTGTTGGCACCACCGCGGGTATCCTATATCACTACAGCGCCCCGAATAATCCTGCCAACGACTTTCTCAAGGAACAGGATAAAGCTCGTTATGGTGTGATGCCTGACCTCTTCGATGCTGATGGCATGAATGCCGCCATCCTGGTTGTGGAAGCCATCAAAGCCACCAATGGCGATGTCAATGGTGATGCGCTCAAAGCCGCCATGGAAGGTATGACCTTCGAAGGTCCCAAAGGCACTGTTTTCATCCGCCCCGAAGATCATGTTGCCATTCAGGATATGTATATCCTCAAGCTCGTCAACGTGACTGATCCCGATGCGAACTTCTACGAATACGTGGATACCTCCCGCCCCGAACCTCCTTGCTTGCTTCCTGAAGCTCTCAAGGATCGCTGTGGTGATTTGCCCTACGGCAACCTGAGCGGACAGTAATTTCGTAATACAATGAGTCCCTGAGGGTTGAAAGACCCTCAGGGACTATTCCCTTGGAAGGTGCAATGGACACCGAGATCATTTTCGAAACAAGAAACCTGACGAAAAAATTCGGCGCGCTGGTTGCCGTGGACGATGTCAATATCAGAGTCCAAAAGAATTCCTTACACGCGATCATTGGTCCTAATGGCGCGGGTAAGACTACTTTTTTTAATTTACTAAGCGGGAACATTGAACCAACCAGTGGGCATGTCATCTTCAAAGGACGCGACATCACGCATCAACCCGTCCATCGCACCATCCATTTCGGGATCGGACGTTCCTTCCAGATCACGAACATCTTCCCCAATCTCACCGTTTTTGAAAATATCCGTCTCGCTTCACAAGCATTGGGGAGTGACAACTTCAAGTTTTGGCAGGCTACCTCGCGTTTCAAACGATATGAAGAACGCACCTGGGATGTAATTGAAAAAGTTGGTTTAAAAGACCGCGCCCAGACTCCCGCGCGCACGCTCCCGCATGGCGACCAACGTAAGCTTGAGCTCGGTATGATCCTTGCTCCTGACCCCGAAGTCCTTTTGCTCGATGAACCCACCGCAGGCATGGCATCAGAACAAGTCCCTGAATTGATCACACTCATTCAAGGGATTCAAAAAGCCGGAAATAAAACTGTCATGCTCGTGGAACATAACATGAACGTGGTGATGAGCGTTTCGGATGCCATCACGGTCATGCATCAAGGTAAAGTTCTGGCAGAAGGCACGCCTGCCCAGATCGCCGCGAATAAAGAAGTACAAACCGCCTACCTCGGCGGCTTGTATGAGTTGAATGTGTAAAGCCTCGGTGGTCGAGTAACCCTGAGCGTTCGTTGCGATGGGCGTATCGAGACCACCAGATCATAAAAATACTGAGACAGCATGGATTACATCCTCGACGTTCAAAATATCCACACCTTCATCGGTCAATATCACATCCTGCAGGGTGTGAATGTATGCGTGCCGAAAGGTTCCATCACCGCTTTGCTGGGGCGGAATGGCGCAGGCAAGACCACCACGCTGAAATCCATTATCGGGTTAACGCCTCCGCGTGAAGGTAAGGTTATTCTCGATGGTCGTGAAGTGCAGGGCATGCATTCTTTCGATATTGCCAGCATGGGCATTGGCTTTGTTCCTGAACATCGCGCCATTTTTCGCGATCTTACGGTGGAGGAGAATCTAAAACTCGCCGAACGTACCAAAGGGGATTATCTTCGCAAGAAAGAATTTATTTTCAATTTATTTCCAGACCTTCAACGTCTCATTACATTGTCGGGCACAAGCCTCTCCGGCGGACAGCAGCAAATGCTCGCCATCGCGCGCGCGCTTGTTGCCGACAATCGTCTCCTGCTTATCGACGAACCCAGCGAAGGTCTTGCCCCCGTCATTATCGAACACATGATGTCTGCCATTCGCCAGCTTTCCAGCGAATCGACCATTGTGCTCGTCGAACAAAATTTTTTAGTTGCCAGCCAGCTCGCTGAATATTATGTCATCATCGAAGAAGGTCACTCGGTGCAAACGGGCAAAATGAAAGACCTCGTGAACGATAAAGCCGCCATCCATCGTTATTTGGGAGCCGCGTAATGAACACCTATTTCCGTAAAAATCTCGTGCTCCTTATTACCCTCAGCATTATTATTGCACTCTTTTTCATTGCCGCCCAAGGTATGAGTCAACAAGACTTTGTTATTACACTTCTGCGTGGTCTCGCCGTTGGCTCTATTACCTTCCTCGTTGCATCGGGCTTCTCCCTCATTTTTGGCTTGCTTGATGTCCTCAACCTCGCGCACGGCACACTCTTCATGATCGGCGCGTATATCGGCTGGACGGTGTACGTCCGCCCTGACACATTTGTGGATTTATTGACTCCCTTCGCATTGACGATCAGTGGCTTCGCACTTCGGGATGTGTACCCGCTTCTCGCTACCCGAATCAGGCTCGGCTTAAGCATGAAGCGGATTCTTCCCTGGGCATTGATCCTCGTCTCCATCCTTATCTTTGGCTTTATCCTGCCACGTTATCCTATTGCCATCTGGAACATCGAAAACTATGGACAGAGTCCCGTCACCTACGCGTTTATGGCAAGTCAGGGGACTCGTCTGCCTGCGCCTGTGGTGGCTTTCACAGAAATCTCTGCACCGCTCGCATTAATTGGATTATTGCTCGTCAGCTTGATCGGGACATTTGGTCTTTCCTTGTTTGGAAATGAAACCCAATATAAAACCAACGTGTCATGGAAAAACTTCACAGGCTTTGTCTTTCTGCTCATCATTGCAATATGTGGTTTTATTTTCAACGACACGTTGACTGCGACTCTACTAGGGCTGAACTCGAATTGGCTTTTCCTTATTTCAGTTCTTGTGGCTGTGTTCAGTGGGGCGGGGCTGGGCGCATTGATGGAAGCGACTCTTATCCGCCCATTGTATAGCCGCCCAATTTATCAACTCATGCTCACGCTCGGTTTGAGCGCCGTTGGCATTGAAATGGTGCGTGCTATTTGGGGACGACCCGAATTTGTGATGCCCAAACCTGATTTCTTCAATGGTACGGGCGGCGTTTGCCCAGCCACAAATTTTGCAGATTGGTGGGCAAACAACTGCTCCATCATCTTGCTTTGGGATGGGCGCGTGCGTGTGTATAACGAAATTTTCATCCCGTTGATTGGCGTGGTCGTATTGATCTCAATTTGGATTTTGCTGCAACGCACGCGGCTGGGTATGATCATCCGTGCCGGTGTGCAGGATCGTGAAATGGTCGAAGCGCTTGGCATCAACGTGCGACGTGTCTTTACGATGGTTTTCTCACTGGGCGTGGGATTAGCCGCTCTCGGTGGCGCACTGGCTGCACCTTCGATGGGACTTTCCAATGCAATGGGTGAGAGTCTCTTCCTCAACGCCTTGATCGCGCTTGCCATTGGTGGACTTACTAATTATCCCGGTGCGGCACTTGGCTCTGTATTGGTGGGACTCATTCAGCAGTTCATCATCAAATATGGGCAGATCGGCATCCCTATTCCATTCACGGACATCCTCTTCAAACCCACACCGCCCTTGGTCCCTGCTTCGACAGTGCTGTTAATGGTCATCATTCTGCTGATCCTTCCGAACGGCTTGCTTGGCAAAAAGGAATAACCCATGACGACACTCTCCAAACCCCGCCTGCCAGCCTTCTTTGCAAACAATCGCAGTTCATGGATCACTTTATTGCTGTTCATTCTTTTGCCTTTCATTGTGGGTTTGTTTGAAGGCGTATCCCCGATGGCAGTCTTTGCCAATGAAAGTGGTAATTCGAAATTTATTCAAGGCCTCGCGATCGAGATCTTTATCCTTGCGCTTTATGCCCTGAGCTTTGATGTCATCTTCGGCATCACGGGCATGCTTTCGTTTGGGCACTCCATGTTTTTTGCAGTAGGCGCCTATTTGACTGGAATTGCGTTAAAGAGCTTCCAACTCTCCCTCCTTGCCACGCTCGGGCTTGTCTTCCTTGCGGCGATTGTGCAGGCCATTCTGTTTGGTCTTGTTCTGCCGCGCGTCAAAGGCATCACGTTTGCGCTGGTGACGTTGGGCATTGCCTCGGTTTTTCATATCGTTGTAATGTCGAGTGAGGCAGGTACATACACAGGTGCGGATGTGGGTCTGCAAGGTGTGGTTGTGCCAGCATTTATCAGTCCTGCCAATGAGCGCCTGCGTTTCTATTTTATTGCGCTTACGATATTGATCCTGGTGTATTTGCTCTATCAACGTTTTATTGATTCACCTACAGGACGTGTTTGCATCGCCATCCGCGAAAATGAGGGTCGCGCGCAAATGCTGGGATATAACACCTTCTACTTCAAACTTGCCGCGCTGATGCTTTCCTCTTTTACTGCTGCACTGGCAGGATTTATGCATGCGTTATATCAGCCGATCGTCAGCCCCAATGTTGCCAGCATGGGATTCACTGTCACAGCACTGCTCATCATCCTCATCGGGGGAGTCGGGACACTCAATGGCGCTTTGGTAGGCGCAGCTGTCTATCGTCTGCTGGATTTTGGATTGAGAAGATATATCGGTGAAAGCGCCAGCTTTATCAACGGTGCTATCTATATTGTGTTTGTGTTATTCATCCCGTATGGAATCGTGGGAACATGGCGCTTGAAATCTTTCCAGATTAAACAGGGTTGGGAGCGGTTGTTGAAGATATTTTAGATACAACTTTCGGTGGGGGATAAAACTTTACTGTTATTTTAGGCAGATGAATTTCCTGAATTCATCAATGAAACGACGCTTGTTGAACCGTAGGGAATTCTGTACGAGGTCGTCCACAAGGAAGTTGGAATACATTCTCTCGTAGCGCTGGATTGCTTCTATTAAACATTCAGGCGATTGTTCAGCAAAGAAGACACCAGTTGTTCCATCAATAACGGTGTCTAACGCGCCGCCTTGTCCGTAGGCAATGATGGGGCATCCCGCCGCCTGTGCTTCAACGATGGCAATGCCAAAATCCTCCTCAGTGGCACAGACGAAACCGCGTGCTTTGCCAAGATATTCAGCTACTTTCTCATCCGATTGATACCCAAGGAAATGAATGTTTGAACCAGCCATGTTTTTTAGCCGTGGCAGCTCTGGTCCGTCGCCAATGATGAGTAAAGGCAGATTCAACTTTGAGAATGCCCGCACGAGAATATCAACGCGTTTGTGTGCGACCAACCTTGTCACGGTGATGTAGAAGTCTTCCCGTTTTGGACCAGGTTTAAACCTGTCCACTTCAACAGGCGGGTAAATAATGGAGGCCTCGCGTTGGTACGCAGACTGAATCCGTTGGGAAACGGCTTTTGAGATCGTAGCAAATTGATGGACGTGAGAAGCGGCTTTTTTGTCCCATTCACGGAAGGCTTCCATGAATTGATCGATGATCGGATTCTTGCGCGTATGAGTCCCGTTGAGGTTTAATTCTGTCCATGCGTAACGCATGGGAGTGTAGGTATAGGAAACGTGCCGCGCACCGTTGTAGTTCTGCGCGCCATGTGCTACGGCATAACTGAACGAAACAACGGTTTCATAATCACGTAGGTTGAATTGTTCGATGGCGAAAGGCATCAGAGGCAGGAACATGCGATGCTGTTTGTGCGCCAGCGGCAGACGATCTATAAAAGACGTGTTGACTTTGCGATTCGCAATCGGTGAGGCTGTGAACGCAGCTTGATTGTAGACGAGCGTAAATAATTCGGCGTCGGGAAAAGCCTCGAGCGCCGTGAAGAGCACGCGCTCGCCACCACCGATGGCTGGAAGTGCATCGATCACAAAAGCAATACGCAGTTCAGATTTCATTCAATGTGTTCCAGACCAACTCGGCAGTTTGTTGCCATGAGAATTTATTGATCCGGGTGAGTCCTTTTTCTTTCAACGATAAGCGCAGATTGTTATCACTTAAACATTCTCGAATCACTTTGGTTAAATTATCAGGTTTTGATAAATCGAAAATTAAACCGGCGTTGCCTACAACTTCGGGCAATGCTCCACCATTGGAAGCGATAACAGGAGTTCCGCACGCCATGGCTTCGATGACTGGCAAACCAAAGCCTTCATCGAATGATGGCAGTATAAGCAGTTCAGCATGGGCGTATAAACCGGGCAGATCAACTTCGCTGACATAATTCACGAAGCGTATTCTCTCATCGCCAAAAAACTTTGCGACCCGAAACACATGCCCGGCTTCGCCTGCGATCACAAGCCAGGTATCCTTGAAATCATCCTTGATCATATACCAGGCTTGCATGAGCCCCGCTAGATTTTTGCGCGGCTGTAATGAACCAACAAACAAGATGTATTTTTGTGGAAATTCATAAGTTTGCTGAAATGCTTCGGGATGGAAGATGGTTGTATCCACTCCGTTGGGCGTGATGATTACATGTTTGACTTTTAATTGTTTCAACACTTTTTGTTTTACATATTCTGAAGGTGTGAAAATAATTTGAACCCGCTTTGCCAACACTGGCAAAAACAAACGATACCACACGGTAAAACTTTTTCTGAACCATTCGGGATGTTCAAGCGGACTCAGATCATGGATGGTCAATGCTTGATTGCGGATCAGTAGTGGTCCGGTGTTGGCAGGTGACCACAAAATGGATTCAGATTTTAACTTCGTTGGCAGTACAAACTGTTCCCAGGCATGACCTGCCAGCCCATTTGTTCGGGTCTTTTCAACCCGACATCTGTTTCCAATTAATGAAGCGATTTCTCCTCCATAGCGTTCCACACCTGTGATGCGGCGCGAGAGAAATCTTCCATTGATCACGATGTCACGCGTCATGTGCAGCCTGTCCTGCCCAGAGACCGAGTGCCAGCCCAAGCAATAGTCGTCCTGGAGCTAATGTCCATAGGTAGTGATCGAAGAGACTGATGACGCCAAGTCCGGTCAGCGTTGCGCTGGCTAGGATCGTCTGTGGTGATTTCGCTTTGAAGATATTCAGTGCAATGGACATGAATAGACCCATCATCAGAATAAGGCCGACAATTCCAAGTTCAGCAGTTACGAGTAGAAAGATATTATGGACAGGTTCGACTAGCACACCATCGACAGCTATATCCGAGAGTTCAAGGACGAATGAACCAATGCCCCCGCCTGACAGGGGATGTTTTTGAGCCATTTCAATGGCTTGCTGGGTATACCATAGTCGCCCAAGTATCGAATTTTGCTCAGTTGCAGTTGCTGAATTGCTAACGCGGGTGAAGACCAAATCCCTTAGTGGATATAGTGTGAGAATGATCGTCAGTGCGATTGTCGATATTAAGAGAAAAAGTTTTTTGTGCTCAAAATATTTTGATTTCAGAATCAGAGCACCTGCAAAAGAAACCAATGCCAGCCATGCGGAACGGGAAAAAGTTAATCCGGTCAGAATAATTCCCAAACAAAGCAGGATGAGTGCAAGATAGTTTGGTCTTTTGTTAGTGAGAAATAGACTGGCAGGTCCGATCAGTGTCAGAAAAACAAAACCGCCTAAGATGTTGGGATGAGGCAAAGTTCCATAGGCGCGGAGGATGCGCAACCCATCAGCCAGTTGCACCACGCTCGCGCCACGGATGGATGGGTCCAAGACGCCGGGCCATTTCATATTCAATGAGTCAAGAAAAGCAGTGGATTGTTGAGCGTATCCGATAAAGCCTGTAATGAGTTGAATGCTGAGTGCGGCGCAAAGACCGAACATAGCGACCGTCCATGTTTCGTGCCAATCGCGCAGAGAAAGGATGAGCAAAAAGATTAGCCAGAAATGCAGGGCGATGTACAGTGATGTGCGCCAATCGCGAGACCAAAAAGTACTGATGGTTGCGAAAAGAGTGAAAATAGAAAGTAGAAAGTAGGAAGTAGGCGGACGGGATGTAAAGTTTTTCAAAGAAAGATGAAAGATGAAAGAAGATGACTGAGATATTTTGGCACTTAACCAAAGAATACCTGCGAGAACTGCCAACCCGTCACTGAGAAAGAATAAGGCATTGTCATAAGTGAAATAAACGCGTGGATGTGAGAAATCGCCGATAGTGCGGTAAAGCCAGAAGTATAGTGTGATGGGGATTAATCCAATTACAAACGCATAAGCCTTGCGGATAACCCACTCGGCTTGAATAGGATAGATACGCAGTACACCGAAAGCGGAAGCGGTTACGAAGGCAAGCATCGGGAATACGCCCCACGCAAAAGAATTGATGGGTGGAGTAGTGGGGATTGGAACTGGAGCAAGCGCAACGACATTTGGATTTTCATACACCCAAACACCGTTGGCAAGGGTTCTGATTTTTTTCCAGCCCAGTTCATTCAAAACTGGAACGAATGGACTGTGACGAAGAATCTCCCCATTAATTTTTAGAGTTTCAACCGTGTTCGGATCAACAAATCCCCAGCGGACACTATGCTCGCCTGATTTTTTTAGAATAGAAATGATGGCGTTCATGCCGTTGAGTGCCCAGTAGGAGGTATCCACTTGACCGACGCCGCTGTTGCGCAGTTCGGGGAGCGTCCGTGCGGTATGGTAACTGCCATCGATCGTGGTGGCATTGGTTAATAGATTCAAGTGCGCAAATTGGTCGCCGAAGCCAAAAGTGAGGTAACGCCATTGTGAATTATCGCCTGCGTTGAGGAAGTCAACAATGGGTTGCATGCCGATGGGTTCAGGCTGGAGTGGAAAGACTAGCGGCGTGAGCCAGGCTCCGAGAGCGGTCATTGCGAAGAAGGAAAAGGTCAGGGTTGGGATCAGGTTTTTTCGAAGCGAAGCAGGCAACGGCTTGGTCGTGAAGCGTTGCCTTTTCTTAAGTCCAATAAAAAGAACCCCGAAGAATGGAGTCAATGTCAAACTTCCCCAGAATGCAAAGCGGTCATACGTCAGCCATTCCCAGGCATTGCCAAAGAAGAGGCGCGGCAGGGGCGTGGTGCCGCCGAGCCCAAGTAGGAATAGGAGGGTGAATGAGATGAGCAAACCAATGAAACGCGGATGCCATTTGCGAAAGAGGAGCGGAATGACTGCGACGAGGGGACCATATAGCGGGAAGAAAAAAATGGCGAGCGCGAGCGGGTTGGTGAAGAAGTTGTGACGCGAAAGGTGGTCGATGGATGTTTGGATGGTTTGGTCTGCGCCCCATTGCCAGAACGGGAAGATGACAATGATGCTACTGATGGATGCTAATACAATGAAGGATATGAAGCGCCATAAAAGCCTTACCCATGGCGATGCAGCGAGACGGAGATTTGTTTGATCGATCTGTTGGTTTGTTTCGCGAAGACTTGCCCACCGATTAACCAAAACGGAGAAGATCAAAAATGGCTGAACCATCAGCGTGGCGTGATGCATTGCCATGGAAGTTGTTATGAGAGCAACAGACAAAGCAAAGTTGTGAATGCCGCCTTCGCGAAGATAACGGTTGAGACTTGCCGCGGCGCAGAGTGCGATGAGTGTGCTCGTCAGAAAAGGAAGTTGACCAAAGATATGGGCTGTAACGTAAATAGGCAGAAGAATTGCAGAAGCAAGCGCGGCGTAGGATGCTGAAGTTTTGCCAGTGAAGATTCGAGCGAAGGCATATATACCAAGCGGATACGCACTCGTGACGATCCATAAGATGAGAGCAAACGCTTTATCAAAACCGAGGATGGGGATGAATACCGCAATAAGTTGATGTGTTAGCGGTGGATAAGATACGACTGTAAAGCCCGTATACCAGCGTGTTTCCCACAGCGAGAACCAATTCTCGGCGTAATGATTTGCGAATAACATGTGGGTGTATGCGTCATAGCTCAAGCGATAGCGCGCGGTTAGAATGAACAGACCATGACAAACGATTGCGATCAAAACTGCCATGCGAACGCGGCGCGGCATCATGCAGGCTTTTGCTCCGTGACCGGGGTTATGATCCGTTTGGGGCTGCGACGTTTTTCCAAGGCGCGGTTGAAAGCCTGAATGTATTTTCGGCAGGTCTCGTGCGGACGGGTATTTTGAATAGTGTTGAAGTTGTGCGTTGATTGGTTGCAGCGAGTTTCTTTTGAATCAAGTAATTTGCGAAGTGAGGTGCACAGACTTTGAATGTTTCCATTCTCAAAGAATTCCACTTGTAGATCGCTTTCGATTGCTAACTTTTTAATTTCACTCAAGTTCGACGCCACAACCGGGCGCCCCCAAGTCGCAGCTTGATAGAGAACACTGGATGATCCTGTGGAGGCAGTATACGGCAGTACAATGATCTGCGCGCGTCGAAAAAGTTCCATTACGTCGTCTTCTGAAGTTTGTCCCAACCACTGAATGCCAGCCATATTCCTGAACCGCGATTTTAATTCGCGCGCATAATTTGGGAAACGTACATGTTCTGAACCTGCGATGGTCAATTTCAACTTTGGATATTCTCTGCGCAACACTTCGAAAGCTTTGAGTAATAATTCCAAGCCTTTGAAGGGCGCGAGCGTTGTGAAAAATAAAAGTTCCTGCGCATCGGATTCAGCAAGCAATTCAGGTTCATGATAAGCGCCAATGGGAATGTGAGTGCAATCTACTTTTCGTGCGGAGAGCCAGTCTGCATAATTCTTCATCGTCAGGCAGACCAAGTCTGCCTGGGATGTGATCTTTGTGAGCAGCTGAGCGCCTGTTTTTGCAAAGGGACCGCCGGGCGCGTTCAGGGTACGTAGATCGGTTAATTCAACCAGCTCGTGCAACGTAACTACCGTTGGATATCCCAGCCGTTGTACGAACATGGGCGTAAGTAAGCCGGACACATTTACCCAGGGGGATTTTCCAAAGATGCTTGCCCCAGCATTGAACCAAACCAGATCAGGACTCAAACGCTTCACGCGTGACAAAATGGCTGTCCGCGCTTGCCATTGACCGGGTGCCCAGCAATATTCCAATTCAGTTGAGCCGAGGTGGTTGGGACTTGTCCCATTGCGATGTGACCCTGCCAGAACTGTGATGCGCGCAAATACCCCCGACGTCGCAAGAGCACGCGTGACATGATACCCATATTGTCCGATACCAGTAATTGCAGGGGGAAAAGGACTGACAATGACAAGATGCATGGAGTGAGTAATCTCTTGGGAACGTAATACAGACGACAGTAATCCTTAATACATTACGTTGGCAAACATGGTTTTGGATTTAGAACTAATTAATGTTAACATGTGTGAAACTACATGAATATATCTGTATACCATGAAATATGCGTTTGACAGAAGTCCGTGCGGGCATTATAGTTTTATGCAACATGTTTATCGGTACGCTTGAACGCGCTATTCTTGAAACGTTGGCATATTCAGATGTTTTTGAATATCCCCTGCGCTTGAATGAGTTACATCGTTATCTGCTCATGCGCGCAGAGACTGAACAAGTGTCGCAGGCGTTGGATTTGTTGGATGAGTTGTTGGGGGAACAAGACGGTTTTTATTTTCTGGCTGGACGAGAAAAGATCGTAGAAATTCGCAAGCAGCGTGAAGTTCATTCACGAAATTTGATGCTGCATGCCTTGAAATATGGACGCATGCTTGGCGCTTTGCCATTTATCCATATGGTGGCGTTGACCGGGTCGCTGGCAGTAATGAATAGTTCCAAGGATGCTGATTTCGATTATATGCTTGTGGTTGCTCCGAACCGTGTCTGGACGGCGCGCGCGTTCGCTTTGTTGTTGAATCGTTTCACGCGTTTGTTCGGTCATACGCTTTGCCCAAACTTGATCGTTTCGGAAAGTGCGCTGGCTTGGTCCACGCATGATTTGTATTCGGCACGCGAGTTGTGTCAGATGATCCCGATCACGGGCATGAGTGTCTACTGTAAGTTGATGAAAGCTAACGAGTGGACAAAGGATTTTCTGCCGAATGCAAAGCAGACTTCGGAAGTCTCTAAGACTTCCGAAGTCTCGTTACAGAGTTTTCTCGAACTGCCTCTGCGTGGCAGACTGGGTGATCACATTGAGCGTTGGGAAATGAACCGCAAGATCGCGCGTTTCTCTAGGCAGGTTGGTTTCGGCGAAGAGACCATCTTCAATGCAGATGTATGTCAGGGGAATTTTGATCATCATAAAAAATGGATAGAAGAGATGCTGAAAAGTAAATTATCTGCGCTTGAAAAGGAGGTGACAGTCACTTTTAAAGTGACTGTCACCTGATTAACTTATGGCCCAAATTCTCCTCGGGCAATCCTACTATTTGCGCTTCGACCCCAAACTCTGGGAGGCAATGCAACCCTATCCGCCGTTGGGGACGATGTATGCTGCGAGTTGGTTGCGTCAGTATGGGTATGAGGTTGCGTTGTTCGATGCGATGCTGGCAGAGTCAGAAGATGAATGGGTGCAGGCGCTCGACGTCCATAAGCCGCAATACGCAATTATTTATGAAGATAACTTCAATTATCTTTCCAAGATGTGCTTGCTTAGAATGCGTGAAGCAGGGTTTGCGATGATCGAAATGGCAAAGTCACGCGGATGCGTGGTCATCTTGTGCGGCGCGGATGCGACAGATCATTATGCCGAGTATTTAGAAAAAGGCGCGGATTACTGTCTGCTGGGTGAAGGGGAGGAGACGTTGATCGAATTGCTGAATCAGCTTTCGGTCAGAAAAGAAGCGGGGCAAGTCATCGGTGTAGCGTCCCGCAATATGTTGCGTCCATCACGTCGCCCTGATATATCTGATCTTGATGAACTGCCTTTCCCCGCATGGGATCTGGTGGATATAGAGCGTTATCGAAAATTGTGGCTGGAGCGTCACGGATATTTTTCAATGAATATGGTCACGACGCGTGGCTGTCCGTATCATTGCAATTGGTGCGCCAAGCCGATCTGGGGACAGCGCTATAACTCGCGCTCGCCTGAGAATGTGGCGGCGGAGATGAAATGGTTAAAGAAAAATTTTGCGCCCGACCACATTTGGTTTGCGGATGATATTTTGGGATTGAAGCCGAATTGGATCGAAAGATTTGCGGTGTTGTTGAAGGGAGCCGATGCGGTGATTCCATTCAAATGTTTACAGCGCGCGGATCTGGTCACTGAGAGGACTGCGCGTGCGCTGGCAAAAGCAGGCTGCAAAACCGTGTGGCTCGGTGCGGAGTCTGGTTCACAAAAAATCCTCGATGCGATGGATAAGGGTGACAAGGTGGAAGATATTTATCGCGCGGCGAAGTTGTTGCGCGAAAACGGAATCGAGATTGGATTCTTTTTGCAATTTGGTTATCCCGGCGAGATGTGGGACGATGTGCAAAAGACATTGAAGATGGTGCGTGAGTGTGCGCCCGATGATATCGGGATCTCAGTTTCATATCCGCTGCCGGGAACAAAATTCTTTGAGCGTGTGAAGTTGGAACTGGGTGAGAAGCAGAACTGGATTGACTCAGATGACCTGGCGATGTTGTATCATGGTCCATATCCCACAGAGTTCTATCGTACTTTGCATGGGCGCGTACATTATGAATTCCGGATGCGTAATGCCTGGCGAAAACGAAATTGGAAACATGTCCTACGAATGCCTTATTACCTGATGGGCTGGTTGAATTCAGAGATGTCATTGCGAGCGCAAGCTGCGAAGCAATCTTCTCGTAGCAAAGGATTGCTTCGTCGCAAGGAACGCTCCTCGCAATGACATCAATAAAAATGGAGGTTGATCTTTATCTGCGTGTGCGCGAAAAAGAAGGTCGCCTTTATTCAGACGAGGTCGTTGCGCATCTGCCTTTCGTTCCGGATAAGTATCCTCTTGCAGGCGAATGGCGTGCCCGTTCCACCTCCGCTTCACGCCTGACCCGCTACCTGTCGCGTCAATCCAGACCGCTCTCCATTCTCGACCTGGGATGCGGAAATGGCTGGCTTTCGAATCTGCTGTGTAAATCGGGTCATTGTGTGATCGGTGTAGATCAAAACTTGTACGAACTCAAACAAGCTGCTCGGGTTTTTGCATCACACTCAAACATATCGTTTCTGGATGCGGATATATTTTCTGCTCCGTTTGTGCCTGAATCTTTTGACGTGATCCTCCTCGCTAGTATTATTCAATATTTTCCCGATCTCCCTGCGCTGTTAAATGTGTTATCAGGTTATTTGAAACCGCACGGGGAGATCCACATCTTGGATAGTCCTCTTTATGCCGATGATGAAATATCGGGCGCCATCCAGCGCAGTAGACAATATTATTCAAGTTTGGGTTTTCCTGATATGGTAGAGCAATACTTCCATCACTGTGAAACAGATTTGAAGCCGTTTGATGCGAAATGGCTCTACCGTCCTCATTCTCGCGTTCTCCGTTGGAAACGTTTACTACGATCTTTCGATTCCCCATTTCCCTGGATTGTGGTCGGGAAACAGGCTGTTGTTCATCGCGATGCGACCATCTCTGAAGCCTTTTCGCGCACTGCCCAAAAATACGACGCGTTTTCCGAAGACCATCCGCACCTCACGCGCATGCGTAACAAAGTTTATGCACATGTGGAACGCTTCATCCCGAAAGACGCCCGCCTCCTTGAATTGAATTGCGGTACCGGTATCGATGCTGTTGAATTGGCGAAGCGTGGTTATACGGTTCACGCTACCGATAATGCTTCCGGCATGTTGAAGCAATTGCCTGAAAAGGTTGCTGCAAACCATGTGGACGGAAAAGTTACCTTTCAACAGTGCTCGTTCACAGAGTTGGAAAAAGTACAGGGTACACCGTTCGATGCAATTTTTTCTGATCTCGGCGGCTTGAATTGCATCCCTGATCTTTCGCCTGTGATTCAACAATTGCCAAAGGTGTTGCGCCCGGGTGGTCTCGTCACTTGGGTGCTTATGCCGCCGGTCTGTTTGTGGGAGCTGGCAGAAATTTTTCGTGGACGCCCGCGTTTGGCGTTTCGACGTTTTGCCCACAACGGTACACGCGCCCATCTCGAAGGGTTGCATTTCACGGTCTATTACTTTACGCTGAAGAAAGTGTTGCAATGGTTTGGGAATCAATATGACTGTCTTTCGATAGAGGGACTCTCCGTCATCACGCCAACTGCTGAATCAAAGAACTTTGCCAAGCGCTACACACGCCTCTACCGCACTTTGAGCTGGCTCGATGACCGATTAGCCTTTCGCTTCCCGTGGCGGGGCTGGGGTGATTTCTTCATCATTACCATGCGTTATCAACCAAAATGAATCTGTTTACCAGGCTTGCCCGCCAAAGTCTTTGGTTATTAATCGCACGTGTTGGGGCGCAAGTTTGCATGGTGATCGTCACTTACCTACTCGCGCGGCGGTTGGGTACGGCAGGTTTTGGAGAATATGCTTTTATCGCCACTATCATTGTGATCGGCAACACATTGACTACCTTCGGCTCGGACATGTATCTCATCCGTGAGATCGCGGCGAAAGCTGATTTTTCTGAACTGCCATCGGTTCTCGTTCTTCAGCTTATCTTGTCCTGTCTATTTATTGCATCTATTTTCTTACTCGCACCTTATTTGCCAAACCAAACAGCGGATAGCGTCTTGGCTTTGAAAGTGTACAGCTTTGCGCTGATTCCCCTGGCGTTCTTTACAGTATTCACATCGGTATTACGCGGGACACAAAGGATGCGCGCCTATGCCTGGCTAAACTTTGCCATTCCAGTTTTTCAAGTCGTGGTCATATTTATTTTTATTAAGCGCGGAGCTGGTATCGTATCGCTGGCATACTTGTTGCTGGGTGTGCAAACAGCGGGAACGATATTAGCTGGGATGTTATGCTCTTCGTGTTTTTCAAATTCAAAGGAGTTAAACATTTCGTTTGATAAATTGATTTCCCTGTTCATTGCCTGTTTGCCGATTGCACTGATCGCTGTTGTAGGAATCATCTATCAAAAATTGAGCCTTGCTACACTCTCTTTTTTGGGTACCACCTCCATGGTGGGATTGTTCTCTGCCGCGGCACGGATCGTGGAGGCGGCACGAATGGGGCACGTGGCTGTGTTTACGGCTTTGTATCCTGCCATGGCAAATGTGAACCAAACAAAACTCTCCGGAGCGTTTAGAGTTTCCTGGCTTTTGCTCCTTCTGCTTTCGGCGGTAGGTTCCGCGCTTATCTATTTATTCGCAAAACCGGTCGTGGATATTTTCTTTGGGGCAGAGTATGGGTTATCGATCCCGGCGTTGAAAATTCTGGCATTTACGTTGATTCCCTATACAGTAAATTCTTTCCTCTCCCTTTTATTTCTGGCTTGGAAAAGAGAGCAGAGCGTTCTACGAATTCTGATGGTTTCTTTGCTGATACTTTTTGGTTTGAATCTTTGGCTTATTCCACGTACTGGACAACTGGGCGCTAGTTGGGCAATTCTCGTCGCTGAGACCGCACAAGCGATATTATTTTTGTTGGCATGGCTGAACAGTCCCCTCCGCCAAATGGATGCCATCCCTTCCAAAGGAGCTTCGTATGAGTTTTCCGATTTATCCCGATAAACATAAACTGCAGGAACTATATGGCGCACGAGAGATCGTCGGGTATCGCAAACAGATTGGACGAATGCCATCCTTATCCGTGCCTGAGGGTGTTTTGTTTTGTCTGGAGCGTGGATTGCCATGGCGCCTGCGCTGGCGATTCCCGGTTACTCGTGCAGGCGGAATGAATGGCGATCTTTATGCACTGAAGAAACCAAAGGACAAAATAGGAATCATGACTGGATTTGGCGGTGGTTCCCCTATGACAGTTGAACTTGCAGAGGAGTTTGCCGCAATGGGTGTGAAGTCCATGATCCTCATGACTTGGGGTGGCATTTTGCAGTCTGACTTAAAACCTGGTGACATTGTTGTGATCGATAAAGCCATCCGTGATGAAGGGACCTCCTATCATTATTTGCCGCCTGCCAAGTATGTTGAAGCGAATACAGAGTTAGTAGATCAGCTCATCGCAGCGATCAAAGCGCGCGGAAGGGCTTGTTCGCGCGGCACCACCTGGACCACGGATGCACCATTTCGGGAAACGGTCGAAGAAATTCGGCAGTATCAATCTGAGGGTGTGAAAACTGTCGAAATGGAATCAGCGGGATTGTTCACAGTGGGGCAGGTGCGCAATATACCAACTGTCTCAGTGGTGATAGGGATGGATAGTCTGGCTGAGTTGCGCTGGCAGGTGCCTGAACGGTTGAATGAAATTCTGCGCTCGCTTGAACTGGTCTATGCGGCAGCGTTGGATGTGTTGAAGAACAGGTGATACCTTCTCAAATCGATTGAACATGGTGAATGCTATAATTTCGTAACACATGGAGATATATCGCATTCTGGTTGTTGAAGACGACACCGCCATCGGACAAAGTTTGTTGGATGGGTTGCGTCAGCATGGATTTAATCCGGGTTTGTGCCAAACAGGTTCCAGTGGGGTGGAGTATGCGCAGAGGCAAGCTCCGCATTTGATTCTATTGGACGTGCGCCTGCCAGATGGCTCAGGCTTTGACTTTTGCCGTCAGATGCGTCAGTTGGGGTTGCGTCAGCCTGTTATTATGTTGACAGCACAACATGATGAGCTGGATAAAGTCCTTGGCTTGGAAATGGGCGCGGATGATTACATGACCAAGCCGTTCAGTATGCGCGAGTTGGTATCCAGAATTCGGGCGCAGTTACGCAGAGCTTATGGGGATTATTCTTCAGCAGAGTCAGCTGTCGTGGTGGTCAATGATCTTGTGCTGGAGCAGGCAACAGGTCAGGTGCGACGCGGCGATGATGTCATCGCGTTGACGCCGATCGAGTTTCGTCTCCTGATGTATTTGGCGCGGCATCGTGGACAAGCTTTATCGCGCGCTCAAATCGTGGAAGCGGTGTGGGGTTTCGCGCCCGATATCGAGAGTGAGAAGACGGTCAATGTGCATATTCGTCGATTGAGGGAAAAGATCGAATTGAAACCGGATCAACCGTCCCTGATTCTGACCGTGCCTGGGATAGGTTATCGTATGACGAAGTGAAATTCTCCTTCCCCAATTCCGATTTTTGAAATTGAGGGAAGGTAGGGATGGGGCGATTACGAAATCTTAATCACATCACAATCTGGTTGAAATCAGAACAAATTATAGTTACAGGCGATGTAAATCCCGACTGTTTATTTGGAGTCTCATGAGCAAACGCGCTGTACTCTTTTTTGTGCTGGTTATGGCTGTTGTAGTTTCCGCGGCAGGCTATTTTGGTTTTGTGACGACACAGGAACCTGAACCCACCCCGACAATTCCACAAACTGTTTCTGTGACGAGTTGCGATGTAGAGCAAACCGTAACTGCACCGGGCAATCTCGTCAACGTGAATATCGCTGAAGTAAAAATGCCCGTGATGGGAAAGTTATCTCTAGTGAATGTGCGAGTGGGGGATGCGGTGGAGGCGGGACAGATTTTGGCGGAGCTTGATGCAGTTGCCACCACGCAGGCAAAATTGGATCTGCTCGAAGCGCAAGCTGCATTGGAAAAGACGCAGCGTACTCGAACTGCGCTGAATTACCCGCGGGCCACGGATGATTATATTAAAGACCTGCGTAAAAAAATCCGTTTGCAGAAACAGATCGTTGCGGAATTTGAAGAGCTATACAAAAAAGCCGAAGATCCCATTTTTAAAGCGCAGGCATTAAATAGCATGACCGTTGCCAAAGAGGAATTAAAGACGCTGGAATCCAATTTGAGTTGGTACTTAGGCAAGCCGACCGGGAGCGATCTTGTCAATGCAGATTCAGAACTTGCGGTTGCCCAGGCAAAATATGACGCGGCAAAGGCGGTGTTGGAAAGTCTACAGATCATGACTCCCTTTGATGGCGTGGTGTTTTCGGTCAATGCCCAAATCGGGGAGACGTACCCAGCTGAAACACCATTATTCACGATCGGTGACCCAAAGGCGTTGGAAGTGGTTGCCAATGTGACAGAGGAAGATTATCCGATCATTTCTGTAGGGCAGAGTGTGGAGACCTATTTTGATGCCCGCCCGGATGTGACAGTTCAAGGCAAGGTGGAACGTATCATCCCCAAACGGATCGCAGGTGACAGTCCGCGTTATGAAATTTATATCACGTTGAATGAAATCCCTGATGGGTTGGCGGACGGAATGACCTCTGACACAGCCATCACGATCGCGCGGCGCATCGGCGTGGTGTGTTTGCCGCGCGCGGTGGTGCGTGCTTCAGGTAGTGAAACAACCATCGTGAAGGTGTGGGATGGCGTGCAAGAAGCGGAAAGAGAGATCACGATTGGTTTGCGTGGCGATACCTATGTGGAGATCGTTTCGGGTTTGAATGAAGGTGAACTGGTGGTCACGCGATGAGCGCAACGTATGCTAAAGCCGCCGTCCTCGGCGGCGTATTCAGAAATCTTGCGCCGGGGACGGCGCAAGGAGCAATGCGCTATGAGCGCTGAAATCATCCGCACTGAAAAACTCACGCGTGCCTATTCGATGGGTGGCAATGTGGTCACGGCATTACGCGAGGCGGATCTGGTTGTCCATGCGGGTGAGTTCATTGCGTTGATGGGTGCATCGGGAAGCGGCAAGTCTACGTTGTTGAATCTGTTGGGGTTGTTGGATCGTGCGACCGCGGGCGAGTATTGGCTCGAAGGGGCGGCTGTCTCGTCTTTGCGGCGTGATGAACTGGCTGACCTGCGCGGCAAACGGATCGGATTCGTTTTTCAAAACTTTAATCTTTTACCGAGATATTCTGCATGGGAAAATGTCGCCCTACCGCTGGCTTATCGCCAGGAAGAGTTTCGGGAACAGGATCAACTCGATCGGGCGCGTGAAGCGTTGGCGCGTGTCCAATTGGAGCATCGCCTTGAGCATAATCCAACTGAATTATCGGGCGGTGAACGTCAACGTGTGGCGATCGCGCGGGCATTGGTTACGCAACCTGCGGTCATTCTTGCCGATGAGCCTACGGGTAATCTCGATAGCAACACAGGCGTTGAGATCATGCGTTTGTTGAAAGAGTTGAATGAGGAGGGTCGCACGATCGTAATGGTGACACATGATCTCAATGTGGCGCGGCATGCGAATCGAATTTATCAGGTGCGCGATGGTGTTTTGGAGACCAACGAGGCAGTGCATGTCGCTCATTGATCTATTGCGCACTGCGTTGCGAAGTGTCTCAGCGAACAAACTGCGCGCTGCTCTCACGATGCTGGGCGTGGTCATTGGTGTGGCATCAGTGATCGCAATGCTCGCATTGGGTAATGGGGCGCGCGCCGCCGTGGAGGCTACCTTCGCATCACTGGGCGCGAATCAAATTCAGATCGGTCAGCGCTTTGCGATGGATGAAGGCGAATTCCAAACCACAGGAAGAACGCTGACATTTGCGGAAGGTCTTGACATGCTTGACGCCGTTCCGCTCGTCGAACGTGTGGAGATGTCTGTGTCAAAAACGGTCAAGGCGCGCTTCGGAAAAAATACAGTGGAGATCAGTGTCATCGGGACGACAGCCGATGCCCTCGAGGGAATTATTTCAAGCGGTGACGTTCAACCCGTGGGATGGACAGGAGACGCTTCAATTACAACCGAGGACCTGCTCGCTGATGGACGCTTTTTCTCCGCTGACGAGGTGTTTGCAGGCGCGCCTGTGTGTGTGTTGGGTTATCAAACTGCGCTCGATTTGTTTTCAGGTGACAACCCCATTGGCGAAACGATCTGGGTTGACCGCAAGCGTTGCACTGTCATTGGTGTCGCTATTGAGTTGGAAAGCACCGATGTACAGCAACGCTACCGTTCCAACCCGAATGAAGGCTTGTTGATGCCGATCAGCACGGTGATCCAGGAACTCTATGAGGATGAACCTTCCGTGTATATGACCGCCCATGTCACGGATGCCAATCGGATTGATGAGGCGCAGGAACAGATCACCAATTATTTGCGCGAGAAGCATCAGATCGAACAGGATGCTGACGGTGTTTATCAGGACGATTTCGATATGACCACTCGCAACGACATCCTCGGTCAACAACAGGAAGCCGCGCAGACGTTCTCTCTTCTGCTCGCTGCAATGGCAACTGTCTCTTTGTTGGTGGGTGGGATCGGTATCATGAACGTGATGCTGGTCAGTGTCACCGAACGGACACGTGAGATCGGTGTGCGCCTTGCGGTTGGTGCGAAGCAAAAAGATATTGTGAGTCAGTTCCTGTTTGAGTCCATCATCATCAGCGCCAGCGGCGGACTCGCTGGAATCGTGTTCGGCATTATTGCCATCCCCTTGGCGGCTGCGTTGAATCAAGGTGTGGCGTTGTTGTATCCCGGCAGTATCCCGCTGGCGTTCGGTGTGGCAGTGTTGATCGGGATCGTGTTCGGTCTGTACCCTGCCATCCGCGCCGCGCGCCTCGATCCGATTGAGGCGTTGAGATATGAGTGATTGTGTAGGGGCGGGGTTTCCCCGCCCAATGTTCGAATCATGAAAACGGGGCGAGACGACCTCGCCTCTACAATAACAATGAATGGAGTAAACATGCAAAACAAAAAACTGATCATCATCTTGGGTATTCTTGTGATCGTTGTGGGTGTCGCCGCCTTTATTGGCGGTAAACTGCTTAATCAGAGAGCAGGTCCGATGAGTTTGGGGCTACCCATGGGAGACGGGGGGGTGATGTCAATTTCCATACAGATCACACCGGCTCCGGAACTTCCCACGACTGAGCCTGAAACCCTCGGTCTGTTCGTTGAGCGCAAGGATAATTCGATCATGTTGGCAACCGTTTCAATGGATGCAGGCGGCGGTGGAGTGGTAGTGCAGGCGAGTGGTGGTGATGGCGAGTCTTTCGCGGGTTCGCCTGTCGGTAACGACGGACCCAAAGTCGAAGTTGTGACTACAAGTGAAACCATCATTTATCTTGAAACTACCCAATCGCCCAGCGCGCCGCCTACGAGCGGTGAGACGCAAGTGCTTCAACAAACTGTGGCAGAGGGTTCGCTTGACGATCTTACGGACCAATCCTTTGTCACCGTGTGGGGACGCAAAAGTGGCGATAGAATTATCGCTGAGGTCCTGTTTATCAGTAACCCGGTGATGTTTAAGAGACCATAATACGAAAAGGTGATAGTCACTTTCGCGAAGCGGGTGACTGTCACCTAATGCAAGGAAGTGATACCCATGAATCGAGATTCCATTCGCTGGCGTCTGCCCTTTAGTTATGCCGTGATCGCATTGGTTGCGGCGTTGTCGCTTGGCTCGATGATGCTCCTGGTCTTGCGCGGTTATTATGCCGATCAGGAACGGGAATATCTGTATGGGAATGCGACTGCATTACAACCAGTCATTGAACAGATCCTTCAATCCGATCTACCTCAGGCAGCGCTTCAGGATCAAATTAAAGGCTTGTCATTTTTATCACAGACACAAATCCGTTTGCTTGACACGAATGGAAATATCATCGCCGATTCAAGTGTGCCTGACGCTAATCAGGTGGTGGCAGTTTCTGGCGGAGCGCCGATTGCCGGGAATGTGATGTTAAGTGTGCCTGCCAACCCGCCCGCGGAAAGAGGTCCGCTCTTTATATACAAAAGTGACCAAGATATTCCTCTCCCGCAAGTCGGACCATTTGAAAAACAAATTGTCCCAGGTACAGCTGGCGACATCATTCTTTCCGTCAACGCCTCGCCGTATGGATATGGTTTTGTTGCGGCGGCTGGGATCGATCCGTCGCGCCGTTCTTCGCAGAGCGCCAGCCTCCTGCTTTGGGCTTCTGACGGAAATAAATTGGGTATGCTTGAATTTTCCAATGGTCCCAGTTACGGTGCCAACGTAATTGATGCCGTGACGAACGCGTGGCTTGTGGCGAGTCTCTTTGCGGTTGTGATCGCTGCATTGACGGGTTGGTTTATGAGCAAGCGCGTAACGAGTCCCGTCCTTGCGTTGGAACATGCAACGCGGCAAATGGAGGGCGGCGATCTTTCTGTGCGGGTTAATTTGCAAATGGAAAAACAACTTGAATTTGTATCACTTGCCAATTCCTTCAACGGCATGGCAGAACAGGTGGAACAAACCGTCTCCACGTTGCGTGCCTTTGTTGCGGATGCGGCGCACGAACTGCACACTCCACTCACTGCGTTGCAAGCCAATATCGAACTGGCACGTGACGAGAAAACCGCCTCAGCGCGGACCCGCTACCTGTCGCGCGCGCAGGAACAAAGTCAGCGGCTGGAAGCGTTGGTGAAGAGTCTGCTGGACTTGTCGCGGATCGAAGCAGCAGAGTCTAAATCCGAATTCGCCCCTGTGGATTTGACCCAATTGGTAAAAGAGATCGGCGAACAGTTTGCCTCCCGTGCTGAACAGACCGAGCGTGCGTTTACGATGAACGTTCCAAAAGATGATGCGCACTTGATGGGAAACGAAACACAACTGCGACAAGTTGTTAGCAACCTGCTGGAGAACGCGCTAAAATTCACGCCCGCAGGTGGACAGATCTCACTAAACCTCGAGCGTACTGCAAATGAAGTTGTATTGACTATCTCTGATTCAGGTATTGGTATCCCACCGGAAGACATCCCGCATTTATTCGAACGCTTCCATCGCGGGAGAAATGTCTCTGGCTACGCAGGGAACGGGCTGGGGCTTGCCATTGTTAAAGCAATTGTTAATTTGCATGAAGGCAACGTTGTAATCCGATCTGAAACGAAACAGGGCACAGTTGTCAATGTGACACTTCCAATGCCTGGGTAGATCGAAGCTACTAAATCTATCCAGTGTGTTAGTTTTTGTAGCACTTTGCCAAAGATCAACCAAACATATTTCGAATGCTTTTGGTGGTAGAAATATCAGCGTTCAATCGATAATTTCAACAAATTATCGATTAAGAATCTTTTATGATACCTCAATGCTTAATCTCAAACAACACTTCTTGCTTGACCCATCAGGGCTTTCTTAAAGTCGAGAGATGAGAGCGAAAGCGTGGGAGGGATGAGCGTCGAAAAAGCGTCTGGCATGTGGGAGATAAGCAAATTGGGTTTTGGTAAA
>Ga0210377_10000289_pt1 | contig 47704 bp, 68 predicted proteins | sample PLM4_65_b1redo_FD_155480 | JGI IMG/M metagenome (GOLD analysis project Ga0210377, IMG submission 155480) | Groundwater sediment microbial communities from an aquifer in East River, Colorado, USA - PLM4_65_b1 redo | ecosystem: Environmental > Terrestrial > Soil > Riparian zone | place: USA: East...
GTATTGGAACGGTCCAAGGGAACCGGAGGCGGTGAAAACCACATCCGAGCCGACGGCTTTATACGTCCCGGACGTCTGCGCGGAGGAAGAGATGGTCGTTGCGGTCCCCCCCGTCGTATACCCATTTCCGTTCGCGATCTGGGTGATGTCGGAGAGGTTATTGTTCGTCGCCACAGGAGCAGAATTGGTCAGGGCGACCTTAAAGACATGAGAGGCGAAGTTGATTTCGCCCTCATATACACGCTCGATAAACCCCTGGAATTTGTTGAACGCGACCATTAGTAGTCATCCCCTCCCTCATCGGAGTCAATCATCGCGGTTAGGTCGGCGATCCCGGACGGCGCAGTCGTCGCAGCCATATTCGGCTTGCCCTCGAGGTCGATTTCAACCCTCCCGGGGAAGGTTTTCGTCGGGCGAGTTTTGCCCTTATCCTTCTCATAATCCCACGGGGAGTCGTAGTCGGTTCCCTTATACGGAGCCCGAACGGATTTGATCGTCCCGTTCGCGGTGACCTGCACCTGTTTGCCGATGCCGAAGTCGGAAAGGTTCGTCTCCGGCTCCACCGCCATTTCGAGGCACTCGCCCCCGTATTCCTTCTTAGAGATGTACATGGGAATGGCTCCTTAAACGTAGAACATTGCTCCGGTGACTTGATCGGCGACGACAGCGGTGGTGTCCGCATCGGTCCCGACATTCGTGATGGCGTAGGCGATGCCGAGGGTAAATTGCACGCTCGCCGGCATGGGGAGGTTGAGAGTTGTGAGGGCGGGAATGGGGATGGTTTGGACGGGAATATCCGTGCCAACGGTTGGGGCTGAGGCTTTATCGTACAGCTTAAGGAAAGCTATTGCCGCTCCCGTATTCCCGACCATGATGCCTAGGATCTTCCCCGGCGTGGCTTTTACCGAGACAGGGTTAGTTGTCGCGGCGGATTTAATCCGGACCCTGTTACCAGCTTCCATGGTCATTTAGACCTCCAGATAGAAAAAAAGGGAGGGGCGCAAGCCACCTCCCCCATTCACGCGAGACAAGAAGAATAGAAACCGCCGACTAGGTCGGCACGATCGTCGAGCCGGTGATCACTGCCTGTGACCAGAAGGCGATAACCCACCAGTTACCCTTCAAGAACTGAAGCGTCACAGTGTCGCCGGCGGTTGAAAGGGTCAGGACGGCGGAGACTGGCGAAGCTCCGGCAAAGTTGGCCGGGGTGAGCACAGCCGAACCGCCGTCGACCGCATGGACGAGGCGCTTGATCTGCCCCTCTATACCATCAGCGAGGGTAAGTGCGTTCGCACCGGTCGAGGTGAAGTAGGTCGTTTCGGTGAGGATAGAAACCGCACCAGGACCGGTCATTTCATCGTAAGACCCAGTCACCTTGCCGAGGGTCTTGCAGTCCTTCAACTCAGAGTCGAAAAGATTTTGGCGCATAGATCGCTCCTCCTACAGACCGATAACGGTCGCGGTGAAGTTGCCGTGGTAGTTCATGGTCAGGCCACCACGGTCAACCTGGATGGAGCATTCGGTTTGGAAGAACCCTCTCCGCACGTCCTCGTCGTCGGCCTGGACGTCATCCTTCGACTTCGTGTCGCGATTTTTCATCGCAACGTAACGGAGAGAGTCGAAGTCGATATAGAACGCGGAAGACGTATACTTCCCATGCACGTTCATGAGCGGGTGGGAACGAAGGTAAACGCTCCCCTGCGGCATGCGGAAGCGCATGAACTCGAAGCCGAAGACCTTGACCGGCCCGACGTAGTTGATGTCGGAGTTCGTGTCCGCCGCCACCATCTTGTTGAAGGTGTTGAGGTAGTTGTTTCCGCAGAAACCAATACGCTCATCGCCGCCACCCGTTTCGTAATCAAACATCGGGTAGAGGGCGTCCAGCATCGTGTTGACGGTGTTTGTCGTGCCGGAGAAGATGGTCGTGCGGTTCGCCGGAATGAAGTCCCGAAGGCCACCCATATACCGGAGAGGTTTCCCGTTCGTGCCGGTGGTCTCGAACTTCTGGCCGTAGAGGATGGACCACTCGATCCCTCGCGCATGATCGAAGGTTTTACGCTTCTTGTCATTGCTCCAGGCGTTGCCGGTCCGGAAGTTGGTCTGGTCGGTCGTGCCGGTGAGTTCGTAGGTGTCCTTGAAGATCTGCGTCAGGTTGGAGTATTTGATGGGATTACGGGAGACCGCCTGCGGAGCAGGGGTACCTTCGGCATAGGCCGAGCCCATCAGGGTGAGCTTGTCGTTGGTAGAAAGCGACACAGCGGTCGAGCCGGCGACACCACGCTCCGCCTGGAACTGGGTGACGGACAGGACCTGGATGACCCGCATCACCTCGTCGTTGTGGGTCGTCGTTTCGGTCTTCTCCACCCGGACGAGATCGCCGGGCTTCAAGTGCGTCGCAAGACCCCATTGGGCGTCCGGAGTCGTCGCATCTGGATCGGTGGAGTTCACGTTGATGGTGGTCTCGGCGGAGGTGTGCGAAGCGGAGACATTAAGTCTCACGTTCACATTCGGCTCGTCCCACCAGGAGAACTCGGGGTCGTCCGTCGTGCGTTTCTTCGCCCGGGAGGTGAGCGCGTAGATCGGGCTCGCTCCGTTCGGGTTCCGAAACATGATCATCTCACGGAAGTTCTTCGGGCGTTCATCGGTCCCGAAGTCACCCGTCGAGCGCAGGCCAGCAACAGCAGCCATTTAGTCCCTCATGTAGAAAGGAGTTCTATTCGTCGCCGGCCCGAAGCTGGGCGTTGAGGAAATCTAGGCCGGCAAGGCTTCCGCCAGATCCTTGTCCCGTGGAGGGAGCTGACGCACCCGCAGGGGTAAACGGGCGGGGTTGACCGCGTCGCACACCCGGACGGGCAGGGGCATTAGCTTTCGCCGGAAGGGGGAGTTTGAGGATGGTATGGGCGGTCTCGCCGAGAAGCTTGATGAACTCTTTCTTCTCCATCGTGGGGTTGAGCCCACGGAGGGTGATAGCAAGATCCTTCAACGGCTTCACATACTTCTCATCCTTAAGCGCAGGGAAGTCTCCGTAGAAACCGTCATGCACTTCCCGCGTCCGGGTTGTTAGGTCAACGAGGTTCGCAACGACCGTTGGAAGGGTCGCTTGGAGCGCCTGGTTCACCTGCACCATGGTCAGGAGGAAATTCTTGGCGTCACGCTTCTCGATGAACTCCGCAACCTCCGGAGCGAAACCGAGTGCCTCAGCCGTTTTGGGGTCGATCTTGAAATGCGTCGTGGCGAGGTTGCCGATGATCGCATCCGCGTTAGCGGCGACAAACTCCTCGATGTTCACGGAGGGCTGAGGCTGTTCCGTGGCACCGGGTTGCGCAACAGGCTGCTGGGTCTGCTGCACGGGAGGGACTGTAGTGGCAGGGGGAGTTACGGGCTTAACTTCCGTAACGGGAACCTTAGGGGCAGGTGCGCCGGAAAGGTCCTGAACGACAGGAGGTGCTTTCGCTGCGGGAGGGACAGTCGTCGCGGCGGGTTTCTCCGTACCGGCCGACATGTCGCTTTCATTTAGGTCGACTGGATCGTCCCCGCCTTCGCCGAAGCTCAGGTCGAGGCCACCTTCGTCGAAACCGAAATCGATCGCGCCGTCGTCTTCACCTTCATTCGTCATCATTGGACGTCTCCATGGCTACAGAAAACTCATTGATTATACTCTCCGGAATGCCCATCACGTACTCGTACGTCTCGGCTTCACGGAGATCAAGGTTCACGGCCAAGAGGGCGTCCAGAGAACCAGCGGACATTTGGCGCATTCTTACACGCCACGCATGGTCCTGGAGAACACTACAAAGGTACTGCCATCCTGGGGTAGAAACAAGCGCTCTAAGCTTCGCGATTACCTCCCGTTTCTGAGCGGAGTCTTTTTCGGAAGGGGTCATTCCCTCGTAAGGGTCAGGCGGCAAGTCGGCCATCGGCGTTTCCTATCGGGAGCGGTCCTTGCCCTGGGATCTGGCGAAGGAGGTTGGGATTGGAGGAGGCCGCAGCTTCAGGAAGGGGTATATCTCCCGGAGCGGGCTGCTGTCCGGGCTGCATCACCTCGATTTTGAATCGGTCGATGTTGCGGATACCGGCGAGCTGTGCAATGTAGGCGAAGATCTTCCCGATGTCGTACTTCATGGCGATAGGCGCGGAAGTCATGATGGCTTGGAGAAGCTCCTTCCAGAGGTTCACCTGTGCCATACGGTCAAGGGGGAAGGTCCCGTCGATCGCGACGAAGTCGAAATTCCCGGCGATGAGCTGGGGGTTGACCTGGAGAAAGGCTGCGCCGGCATTCATGGCAAGGTCGCCGACAACCCGGACCTTCATGTCAGCATCGAAGTATTGCTGGGAGTTCATGACGATCTGGGAGGCGAAGTCCTCGAACCCGAGGCAGGACATGTATTCGGTCGTAACCTTTTGCCGCCCTGCAGAGGCTGTGTTGGAGGAGCGAATCTCCGTCGCGGTCCGCCGTCCCGATTTAGTCTGCGTCCCGGTCATAGCATCACTCACGCCATGGGCTCGTTCGCCGATCCCGACCATCGTGTTCATGTCGGAGACATGGGTGCGGGTGACGTCCATGACGTTGAGCTGTTGCACCGCATCGCCTGGGGTAAGACGTGCGCCGGGGCGGAGACGGATAAGCCCGCCTGGAAGCGGGTCGGTTAGGTCCTTCATGTTGACTTTTGAAGGGTCGACGACGAGGAGGTTATTCAACGCGGCGCGGACGTTATACATGTGAGCGTTGAACAGCCAGTCCATCGTGGTCTGCACGCCCTTGTTGATCTCCGGAAAGCCTCGGTTCGACAGGGCATAGGCATCGGGCTCCATCTCGTTGACGGAGAACGGGTACCGGCAGTGCATCGCGCCGAAGGGCTGAGCTCCGATGATCGTTTTCCAGTCGGCGGTTATGGTGAAGACCCACTTAGTCGGGTAGGTCGACCCCCCGAGCTTCCAATCTGCGGGGACGAGCTGGACGAAGACCTCATATATCGGGACGATATCAGGGTGAGTTGGGGAGTCAGAGAAGTCCCGGGCGTAGGCGATATCGAGGTCGATCGCGTCGTCAGTCGGGCGCTCGACGGAGGAATCCTCCCCCCGGTCGTCCATGAAGCGCGGGAGGATCTTTGCATCGATCGCGTCCAGGTTCATGTAGAACCCATCACGCTCACGTTGTTTGATCGTTAACCACGACAACCGCTGGCGAGTTCCGCAGTACTGCCCCTTTTGGAAGTCCCGCATGGCTACGCGAGGGTCGGGGAGGAAGTCGCGTGGGTGACAGTTGAATGCAGCGTTGCCGGTGTAGCCTTGAACCGTGGAGGTCTGCATCTCCTCGCCAAGATCTGCGCCGGTAAGCTCATCGTATAGGGGGACGATCTCGGTTACCTCCTGGATATCATTCATCCAGTAGTTCCCGATGATGCCTGTCCCGTTCTTCGCGGTGTCGTAGAGCCAGGAGTAGATGTTCGGCCCCATCCTCGCGCCACGGTACTGGTAATCGATGAGGGCTTCAACCGCCATACACTGCTGTTGGGTCTCGCCGTGCCTCCCGTCGAACTGGAAGATCGGGGTCCGGGACATGAACACGGAGGCCATGTAAGAGAAGGCCGACATAGTCACGCCGTAGGTGTAGGGGACCTTGATCGTCGTGAAGCTCGGCTTCCCCTTTACCTCACGGTTATTCCGCCTCCGGGTGTCCGCGTCGGACTCCGGGATGTAGGCGACCATTTCGTCTTCCGCCTCAGTCCATTTTTTTCTTTTATCCTGGAACTTGCGCTCCGAGAACTTCATGAACCTCCGACACTCGTTGAGGATGAAGTCATGGAGGGGGGTTCCCCGGCGGATATCTCTACGGGACAGGCTCGGCATTAGGGGCACCCTCCAACTCTTACGAGGGGGTTGAAATTTTCATCGAGTTCGTCGTCTTGTTCCTCAACCTCCGCCGTAGCGAGGCCATCTATGCACATGGCGACGGCGTCGAGGACGTCATCGTGCGTGACGGCGGGGTAGTCGGTATATTGGTCGATGAACTCGGAGTGTTGGGGTAGGACATAAAGCATACCCTGGGAGGCGGGGCCCGACAAGGCGTCGACGATACGGGAACGCTTGGACCGCGTGTCGGGGGTCTCGTCGATCTCGGTGTATTCGCGGCGAAGGAGCATGGCCTTGGAAAGGAGCCAGGCGAGAGTGCTCTGATACCCGGTGGGCTCCACTCGCATTTTCTTCGGCCGCCAACGGGAGCGCATTTCGAAGAAGGTCTTTATGCTCCATTCGGGATCGTGACCCCGGGACATCTTGTAGTCGAGGAGGTAGTAGGCGCCACGGTAGTATCCTACGCAGGCGAAGACCTCGAAGTCCTTGTTGATATTCCCCCGCTCGAGCTGTGCCTTCGACGGTTTCGGGACGGGGTCGACGGACATGACCTTCCACATTTGGTGTATGGGAAGGTCTTCCATGTCGTAGTACTTCAGCCACTCGACCTTGAAGTCGGAGGTCTCCGCTGTGACGAGCTTGCACTCCATCTCCTTAGCGAAGAGGCTCTTCTTATTTCGAGCTATCGCCCCGATTTTCTTGCGCCTCAGCATCTGCGTGGGGAAGCGATACTCCCAGGCGGACTCTTGGAAGTCGAGAGGGAGGTCCTCGGTGTCGAACGTCCAGCACCCCTGGCGGACGTTATACCATTCTGGGTCCTTCAGCGCCTGCATCGAGGCGTCTTGTGGGTGGAACGGGGTTTGGAGCATCGCGAGCATGGCGTTCTCGTTCTCGGTCTCCGGGGCGAGGGAGTTGACGAGGGCGCCGAGGATTTTGTCCTCGATCTTCAGGCGCTGCTCGGGGGAGGCGGTTGATTCCTCATCGTACGCGTCGTCAACGACGATAAGATCCGGGCGGTAATCGTCAACGTTAATGCCGCGATGAGAACCGTGAATACCCATTCCGAGGACCCAGATAGAATGGCCCAGGAGCTTATGGCGAATCTCGAGGGTATCATTGTTCCAGGTGTTCCCGATCTCGAGGTGGTAGGCTGTCCGGAACCGCTCGTTTGTTTCAATGACCTTCTTAATCCACCCGACGGATTGGAGGGCTTTCCTCTCGCTCGCGCCGATGTAAAGGATCGTCCGGGATAGTCCGTAGGCGATGCGTCGGATTGTGAAGACCCGGCAGCGGGTTGTTTTTGCGGAACCTCTGTACATCTGGAGGTTAAGCAGGCGGACCTTCGTGCTCTCCAGGGGCGCCCAGACTCGGCTCTCGAAGTTGGGGAATGGATCGCGAAACGTGTTCGGGAACCACGAACGACAAAAGAAGCGGTAATCAACCGCTCCTAGTTCGACAACTTCCCGCAGGTCTGGGAGGAGGACCAATGTTATTCCTCGTTGATAACGACGGGCTTCCCCGTCTTTTTCTCGATATCGGCGTTGACCTCCCCCGCGAGCATTTCGGAGATGCCTTTGACCCGGTGACCTCCGCCGTCAATGGGCTCCCCGTCCCGGTTCATGATTGGGGCTTGCTCAGGGTGGTCAAGATCCACGACCCGATAGATCTCGCGATCCCGCCGCTTTTGCCCTTCCTTCACGCCGGCTCTCATTTCTTCTTCCCTCCAAATGGGTTTCTTCCGGGAGCTTTTGGGGGGATCTTCTTCCCCGCCTTGGCAACGGGAGCTTTCTTCGTCGGGGGAGTTTCTTCATTCACCTCCCCCTCGACATTGTAGATGGGTTTCTTCGCCATCGTTTCGACCTCAAGCAGCCGGAGAGGGCGGGGAGTTCTTCACATCGTCCTCGCTGACGGTGAAGGACAGTTCTCCATGGATGTAGAAGATGCGGGGGGAATCTCCCGGCTCCATCCGGTGCTCCTGGACGTTGTCGCCCATCTTGTTGTGGCCGATGATGATGACCGGGTGACCGGCAGGGTGGACGGTGATTGCAGTGGTCATGCGGGATTTCCTTCTACTGCGGTCGGGGCGGTGGTCGTTTGCGCCGCCTGGATTTGGTTTACAGTAACTTCGTTCCGGGCTGCACGGGAGCCGAGGGCGAGGCCGAGACCCCCCATGGCGACCGTGTTGATGATGGTCAGGGTCTCGGGGGTCAGGTTGATCCCCCAGAAGGTATGGACAACTCCGGCGATCAGGCCGATGGCGAGGGTGAGGAGGGACACGCCCTCCGTCTTCCCCGGGAGCTGGCCGGTTAGTTTGTCGAGGATGGTCGGGTTATTCACTGAAGCTGCTCCGGGTTTACGGGGATTAAAGGAGTTCTGTCATTTGGGCAGGGGTCGGGAGCCTCCTTAAGGGGGTTGTCCCCTACACTCCCGTCTCCTCCCAGGATGAAGAACTCCTTCTCAAAACCACATAGCGGGCAGCGGAAGCTACTCACTATAGGTCCTCGCTTTTCTTTGCGCCGCAATCCACACGTCGCGGACGGCTTTCAGGTACGCGGACTTCATGTTCTCCGTCTGGGAGTTGAAATCGGGGAGATAGCCGGAGGCTTTGCCGATCACGTTGTGGACCTCGCGGGCGAGTTCGACATGCTCCTCGCAGGATAGGTCATCGAGATCGAGACGGAAGGATTTCACATGTTCCTCCGAGATGGGGAAGGACATACCGCCGAGGACTTCATTCACCTTCTCCGTGTCGGACTTCGCGGAGGGAAGGTCGTAGGCGTCGTCGAAGTCTTCGGAAGGAGCGGGGGAGGTGGCTATCCCCTCGGCCGCCTCGGAGAAGGGGACAGGACCGGGGGCGCTGGACTGCCAGCCTCCATTGAGGTCCGATATCCCGAAACCGAACGGATCGTTGTCCTCGATTGTTGAGACGGGGTCAGTACCAATGTTCTCCAGTGTTTGGGTGACCGGCATCTCCTGGCTGGCCGTTGGCTGGGGTTTTTTTGCCATTCTCGTTCTCCGAGGGAATAAGCGCGTATACTTTCGCGCGGGTTAGGGAGCCACGTATGTCGGCGAGGTGGAAGGGCTCGATCTTGTCCTCCCCGCCGTAGACGGCGCAGATGTTCTCGTACACGGTATAGAAGATCTGCTCGATATGAGATTGCTGCCCTTCGAGGTTTACTCTTGCGAGGGCTTCTTCATGGGTCATACTGACGGCTCCGTGGAGGTGGGGGTTTCGTCGGCCCGGCCGAGCATCCGGCCTCTTAACCACTCGAGCGGGAAGAGCGGGTTGGTGTCGACCTTCCTTCCGGGGGCGATCTCCCAATGCGGGGCGACCTTATGCACGTCGTATTTCTCGCGGATGGCTATTGCAAGGGCGAGGCCGGTGGCGATTTGCTCCGGGGTGTAGGGCATCCACCATCCGGCGCCATGGTTCGGAGTTTCCTTGAACTCGATCCCATACGTCTTGATATCGTAGGTCTTGCCGAAGTCTGCCCGGACGTAGTTCGCGCCTTTCACCCCCGCTAGCTTCCCGGGGTTGGCGAACTCCACACCGATGGCGAAGCCGTTTACGTTGCTCCTCCCGTGGTAGGAGGATACCCCGGCGTGCCAGCACCGGACGAGGCAGGAGGCGAGCTGGACGATCTCACCCTTCCTCCCGATTACGAAATGGGCTGAAGCTTTCGCCTGGGGGTTGCAGAGCCAGGAAACGGAAGTCATATAATCCAGTTGCCCGGCGGTGTCGTGGACGATGAGAAGCTCCGGGACGATACTTCCCGATTTGTTCGGGGTCGGGATTACCTTTACCCCGTCGACGAAGTTGTGGGCGTTGATCTTCATTGGGATGACCTTTTAGAATTGAGGACAGATGAGGTTCTTGTTCGCGAGGCACAGCCGGAGAAGGTCCGCTTTGAACGCCACGTTCTCCGGCAGGGTAGGGCCCTTTGCGACCGCGATCGATATCTGCGTAACCTGGGTTGTGAGGGAAGATACTTGGGTCTGCAACGCGGTTAGTTGCGTCCCGAGGGATTCGGACACGGTGTCGCGCTTCCCGAGATACAGGCCGATGTAGATCGCGGTTGGGATGATGAAGGTTAGGATAAGAGCTAGCGGCACGTATCCCCTCGTCAGGTCTCCTGGCATGCTCACCTTCCGCTCCACGGGATGATCGTCAAGGAGCCGGGCTTTGCGAGGAGCAGCTGGTCCAATCGTAAGCATGTCGCGGGCTCCGGGAGAGGGACATGGGGATGAAAGACCTTACATATACACACGCGGGAGAGGGAAAGGATATCCTCCCCTGCATAATGGGCGAGCTGGAGAAAGGCAGCGAGGCTCCATTGCGCCTTCACCTCGATAAGGAGGACATGTTTGAGGGAGGCAAGTTCGTAGTCCACATACCCTCCATTTCGATAGGCTTGGGCTTTAAGGGTATAACCCAGGGGTCTCATTACGGATAGAACACCCCCGACCTTCTCTTCATACCTCTTCCCCGCTTTAGTCGATGCCCTCGATGCCCCGAACTCTGCGGGCCTCTGGTAGTCCGTCCTCATCGACATAGGGGGGAAGCTCCACTTGGGGTTGGTGTTCGAGCTGGATGGTCCGGCCGTGATTTAAGGCGGCGATCCTGGCGCGGGAGATGTCCTCGGCGGTGACCCCGTTGAAGACCATCGTCACGTTTTGGGAGGGTGAAGCTACCCCCGGAACCTGTGCTGGTCCTTTCGCGGGGAGAACCCGGTCGAGAAGGAGTTCCGCTGCTTTTAAAAGCGTGGCCTCCGCGACGACCGCATCCGGGTTGGCGATGCGCTTGGCGATGGCGTCGATGAGGAGGGAGGTCGTTTCCTCCAGCTTCGCCTGGATCTCCATGAGGCGGGGGCCGTGCAGGCGCTGGACAAGCTCCGCTCTTTGCGCCATGAACGCATCGGATTTCATGACCTTCCTGACCCACACGGGCGAGGCGCCGGTTAGGACTGCGACGTCCTCTGCGTTGAGCAGGGGGTGCCTGGCCGTGAGTTCGAGCATCGCCCGGTAAGTCCGCCGTCGCAGGTCGGGGATGGCCGCCTCTACGGTTTTCTGCAGGGGGGATAGGTCATTCATGGGGATGCTGCCTTCATGGGTGTTGCGCTACCCGTCGTTCCGCGCTAGCGTTTCGCTTCGAGCTTGCGCTTCGGGGCTACGCCCCTTCGCTTCAGCTCTTCGCTTCACTGCGCTGCACTTTGGTTCGCTCCGTAGGTGAGTCTTCTGTCCGTTCCCGTAGAGGGAGGATAGTTCGGGAGAGGGGAGCAATCCTGCGGCATCCCGGACACAGACCGCTTCAACCCTCCCCCGGTAGAAGGAGGTATAGGGCTGGGCCTCCTCTCTTCCACGCCACGATTATATCTTGCGCGGGAGAGGCAGGGCAAGGGCTCGGGGGAGGAAAGGTGAAGGAGGCGGGGTGAAATGGGCAGTTTGCAGTCCGCTAATCGCCCATTGTTTTCGAGGGAAGGGTTTGTTCCGTCCTTTGGAGTGGGACCAGTTTAGTTTTTGGGTCACGCGTGGGGGATGGGCTTTGAGATAGGGTAGGGCCGGGGAGCCTGGGAGGCTGGCTGGGGTACACGCTCAAGTAGCGGGAGACATTTACCGCACGGGAAGCTAGCGACCTACGTAAGGTAGAAGAAATAATGAGGCACAACCGAATAAGCAGGGGCCAAGGGCGATAGGCCATGGGAGAAAGCGCTTGAAGAACAGCTTGCAGAAGGCGCCGACTCATGCATAGATAGGTCATCGGAACACGCAGGGGGATGAGATGGAACTTACAGAACAGACGGCGAAGGGCTATGTGGTCATGCAGCGTAGAAGACAGAACGAGGCTGCACGCCTACACGGATTAGATGATTACCTCTATGGGGAGTGGTAGAACATGCATAGCATTTCATACCTGCTCGCGGGGCGGTTCTCGGCACAGAAGGTCGGGGGGCTGGTTTTTATAAAGGTTAGATATTGGGGATGCAATAAGCTGTGCGTTTCGTGGTGCATCACGCAGAAGTAGAAAAGAAACTCAAAAAGAAATTCCGGTTTGGGGGCGATTTAGGAGTTGCCCCTTTCCCCGAGTCTCTATATAAACGGACTCGCAGGGGCGGAAACGTAGGCAATCCCGCCGACTCGCCCTGATCTTAAGGACTCATCCCAATGGCCAAAACCGATCAAGTCGCAGGCAAGACCGTTAAGGTTCACACTCCCCTTCCCGAGGCGACAAACAGCGCCACCCACGCAGCTTCTCCACAGAAGGCTGTAGGCGAGGCCTCCGGGAAGGCCAAGAAGAACACGAACATCACGGTCATGTACCTCGACAAGGAAGGGAAAGAAGTCTCCCTTGGCGCCGACGTTGTCGCCTTGAAGACAATCACGAAAGCGGGGGAGAAGATTGTCGAAATGTCCAAGCTCCCCCCGGCGATGCTTCGCGCCGCAGCTGCTTTCGGCCTGAACACCACCTTTCGCAACGCTCACAACACGACCGAGCACGCCGGCGGTGACGGAATCCGCGCGCTTTCTAACCGCATCGAGGGAATCCTTTCCGGAGAATGGCGCGCAACGGGCGATGGGGAAGACTCGGGGATTCCGCTCGTGATCGAGGCTATGATCCGGGCGAAACGCGACGCGAACGCCTACGCGGAAGGCATGGAAAACAAGTGGCTCGGCGACTACCGCTCCCTCGACAAAGACGGAAAAGCGACGTGGACGAAAACCATGTCCGCGAAACGCCCGATTGAAATCGCCCTCCTCAAAATCAAAGCCGAGCGCGCCGCAGCGAAAGCCGCGAAAGCCATCGCGGGGACGGACGAGGGTACGGACGACAGCTTCTAGCAACAGCCTACACCACACAACACCGCATCGGGGAGCCTCGGCTCCCCTTTTTTATTTCGCCCAATTCGCCTCCTCAATCTGTTTCTTTATCCTATTCCACGCGAGGCGGCACGGATCGCCGCAAAACTTCGCATCGGCGCGTTTGCCCTTAAAGCTCGTCTCGCATAAGAGGCATATGCATATTCTACGCGAGGCCTCCTGTTTCCGCCATGCATCCCGTATCTCGGCAGGAGTCGCGGTAGTTATTGTGGGTTTGGCCATTAGAACGGCTTTCTACATATGTTGCACGGATAAAAACGGATAGCATACCCACACACGCCCCCGCCACCCAAAAATCGCCCCACGGCGCCCGGATCGCCCCACAATCAATTTCCCCCATTTCCCTGCATTCCTTCGGGTCCGTGCTGTCCTTTTTGCCTAGATCCAGCCCGCTACCTCGACGTGTGTCGCAAAAATATCACACAACCATTCAAGATATGAAAAGGCATAAATTATATATAATTTTTTTTTTTTTTCAACTCTTTATATCATACAACGCCAAATACTTTTTCACTGTGTCATAATTGTCGTAAGGATGGCATTTGGCCCGTTTAGGACTCCACGGATCTAAAGGAATCAACGGAGTGCCTTAATTCCGTCATAAATACATGCTATATTTCAACTTCTGGTTGCACTAACTCCATCCCGGACCCCACCAAATGCCACCTCTCACCCGAACTATACCCTCCGGGGGCTCCCCACGCAGGATTGAACTGCAAACGAAGCTTCTCCGGATCAACGAGGACATGAAAACCCTCCAGAAGATGTTGAGCAAGCATTCGAAGAAAGTACGTCACATTCATAAACTCCACGCGCACCTCGTTTCCCTCCGGACATTCTGGAGGGAAGAGCTTGCAAGGGAAGAAAGGAACGACCATGCAATCGAAGACGAAAGAAACTGACCTCGACGACAAGAGCGCCGCAGGCGCAAAGCTCGTAAAAAGAGAATTCACCCACCTAGGCACCGTCCACGAGGTATTCATCCCCGACGGCCTCAGGTTAATCACAAAAGCGGAACTTTCTTCCACAATCTCCGCGCTCGAAGAGGCGAAACACCTTCTCGCAAGAGCCCAGCAAGACAAGCGCGCAGCAATACGCGAGGCAACAGAAGCTCTCGCCTCAACCATCATCCGGCAGGAGAAGGCGCTAAAGAGGAAGAGCGCAGAATACCTCTCCCTCCGAAGGGAAAACGCCCAACTCAAGAGATGCATTTCCTCCCCGATCAGATGGCTTTTCCTTTCCCTCCTGAACCGCGCGATCAATGCGGAGGAGCGCAACAGGGCGGAAGAAACCAAATCTGTCCTCCGCACCGCAGAAGAACTCCTGAAGACAGAGCACAAGCTCTCCGCGTAAGGAAGTTGCGCGTAAGCGCTTAACTCACCCATGCAAGGAAGAAGAAAGATCTACGAGGATCGAAATGTCTAAAGGCCCCTCCACCTACGCAAGAAAGCCCTCCGCACCTCGCTACAGCGAAGAGTACGCCCAATTCCACCTTTCCTCCCAACACGGAAGCAAAAGCTCTTCCGAACTCGACCACTGGAGGCGCGCGCAACGGAAACGCAAGACAAACAGCGAGAACCGACGGAATAATCGACTAGCCTAAAGTAGGTGATCTTCACACCGCAAATCGCCCACTCCCACCCACCTCACACAAAGGCATCCACCCCATGACAAAAGTCACCTCATCCCTCCGCATCCACGACGTCACCCAAGCCTGCCGCCATGCTCTCACCCCTTCCCACGGCCTCGTCAAAATCACCTCCATCTCCTCCACCGCAGGAGACCTCCCCATCATCAAGGCCACAAGCATAAACCCAAACGGCGAAGAAGTATCTCTTTCCGGCCCCTTCTCCCAATTCACCCCTGACCTCGACCTCCCTGCCAAGCTTGAAACCATCGCCCACACTTCCTCCGCCCTCACCGCCATGCTCGCCGGCATCGCCCGCTTCCGCATCGGCATGGCCTCCGGCCTCATCGATGAGGCCATGCTTCAATCCCTCCGCAAACTCGCGGAAGACAAATTCGGCGCCCACATCACCGACCTCGCATTCTCCATGATCGCCGGCATAACCCGCAACCTCGAGTACAACAGAGCCACCTCCGCCTACACCCCTATCGAGGGGGAGAAGAAAGAGGACGAAGACTCCTCCACCATCGGCATCTTCTACGTCGACGAGACCGGCATCCACCCCGTTTCCCTTAAGGACTTCCTCAAGGGCTAAAGGAAGTCCTTGGGAAGCTCCTCCACCTAGGGAGCTTCCCTTTCTTTCTCTTTCCTCCGACCATGCGGGGCGGAAACTTCCACCGCAACGTCCGGGAAGGGATAGACCATTCGGGCTGTCACCGCGAGAAGGGCTCACCTCACCTTTCTTGGCCCGAATAAGAAGGAGTTCCCCCTGCTTCTCCTTCTCCCTCTATCCCCCCGCATGGCCGCAGGAAGAAGAAAGGACTTATCCATGTTCCAGCGTTTCGAGCGTTACCGCCTTGAGTACCTCCTCATCCTAACCGGGCTCTTTATCCAGGGCTCCCTCCTCACAGGTATCTTCCTATGCAGATAGCTACCATCGTCCTCACCCTCTTCCTCCACACCGGAGAAGACCGCAAACTCGACGGAAGCCACTTCCCCCCAAGGCAAGAGGAGTTCCGCTTCAACTTCCTCACCCCCGAGGCCTGCACAGCAAAAGCCCTCGAAATCGAAACCGCCTGGGCCTCATCCCCCCGCACCTCCATCTCCTGGGACTGCCTCTACACAGAGGATCTCGACCTGATATGAGCGACGCCTCCGCCGACTACATGAAGCTCAATATCGTCCACCTCAAATCTAAAATAGAGGGACTAGAAAGCGAAATACAGCGACTCACCTCCGACCTCCACAGCGCCATCGAGGAAAACGAGAAGCTAACCACAACCATCGACGTAATTTTAGCTCGACTTAAAGAGGCCAAAACATGAGCGCGGACAAAAAAACCAACCTCCCCCTCGGCAATCCCGGCAACCGCACAACTCGCTGCCTCCCTTGCGCCGGAACAGGAAAAACCGTCGAGCCCGACGCATCCGGCAAGCTCATCAAAATGGACTGCCCCTACTGCGGCGGAACCGGGAAGGTACCCACCAAATGACCAGAAGCAAAGAAGAGGAAAAAACCACCGCCCTCCTCGGCCACGCCTTCCTCTACTGGATGGGCGTCTCGACCGCCCTCACCTCCATCGCGACCATGTTCATCTCGCACCTCGCCCTTTTCCTCATCGGCCTCGGCGCCATGATCCTCGCGGTCATCTTCCGAGGAATCACCACGCGAGGCGAGGAAAGGCGACGCCCCTCATGACCGCACGCACCTGCATATGCAGCGCCGTGAACCATCCCCCGTGCTCATTCTGCGCGGGGCTTTCCTTTTTGGAGGTCGAAATCCTAGACGAATACGGCCTCCCCGTCCTCCTCTGGCTCCGCGACTACTACCTCCTCCACGAGGGCCGATGGAACCGGGAAACAGGCGAGGCCGAATTCCCCTCCGATAAAGCTTTCGCCGAGTTCGTTCTACCCCTCGCAGTGCAAGAACTCGCGCTAAGAGAAGAGCGCAATCAAACAGCCGCAAGAGAGCGTAAAGAGCGCGACGAACGTAAAGAGCGCGACCTTCAATCCGCCCTCTCCATCCTCAACCGTCAATCTCCCCCCGCTCTCACCCACATCGGCGCAGGGGTCTTCCTCCCCACAGCGGCAGTGAAAGCCTCTTCCGCAAAGATCTACGACCTATCTCTTTTCCGAAAGGAGCGGAAAAAAAATGGCACGTCCCGCACACCCTGACAAGCACGACGAGCGGCTCCGCTCCATACTCGAACGAGCCCTAACAGAAGAAATCCTCCTCCCCTGCCCGGACATGGCGCACGCGAAGCTCATGCGCTCGAAATTCAAGGAAATCATCCGAGCCCATCGGGAATGGGGAACCGGCGAGCATCTCCGCTTCAAGGGCCTCCGCTTCCGCCTCCGCCTCACCCACGAGCTTCAACCTGCTCGCCCTCACTACGAAGCGGACGAGAAGCGCCACCCCTACACCCTCGCTATGGACAAACGCAACGTCCTAGACGAGATCCTTTCCTCCGTCTCAACTTCCTCCACCTCTGTCCCCCTCACTAACAAAACCACGGAGGCTCGGGTAGACGAGTCCGACGAATGGGACTACGACCCCGAAGAGGAAGAGGACTCCTCCGAGGACGACTACGACAAACTCGCCCACCTCTACCGCATCCCCAAAGAAGGGAGCGTTTAAATGCCCCGCGACTCCCCCTCCATCCGCATACACATCAACCTCGACGCGGACCTTGACGCAAAGCTACGCGTCCTCCTCGCCGACCCAGTAACCAAGCGGGCCAAATACGGGAGCATCTCCGCCCTCGTCAATTCCCTCCTTCTCCAATGGGCGGTGAAGGAGTTTGAAGCCCGCAGCAAGAAAGGCAAGACCCCCAATGAGCCAGCTTAACCTCACACTTCCGGGAACCGCACGGGAACCGACAGAAGCGGATGCGCCGGCACCCACGAAGGTAGAAGAGGCCCCGAAGGCGGAGGATACTCCTTCCGACCTCCCTCTCCACCTCCAATTCACCTCCGTAAGAACAGAACTCCTCGCCATGGAGAGGGCGAAAGCGGAGGGCAAAGAGATCAACATCGACCGGGTTCAGGAACTCGTCCGTACCGCCGCCGACCTAATGGCGAAGATCCAGACCTCCACAACCGGACCGAAGAAGAAAATCATCGACAAGGACGGCGAAGCCGGCCGGGAAACCAAGCCGAAAAAGCCGAAGGCGGAAAAAAAACCCTCCTCCATCGCCCACCTCGCCATCCCGGAAGGAGACGATTTCTGATGCGCAAGATTAACAGTTTCCTCCTCCGCCAACGCGACAACATCACGAAAGGAAAAAGCGACCACGTAACCGTCCTCACCTCCGAGGAAGCTTTCCGCCTAGCCCGGCTCCTCCTCGACGAAGTCGCCCTCGACCAATTCGGAGTTCTCACATGTACATCCTCGGCCTAGCCGGACGCCCCGACACCTTCACCTGCAAGGAAGACCTTATCTCCTTCCTCAAGGCCATAAAAGCGACCTTGAATAAGAAATACCAAAACGCCACGGGAGCCCATATGTTCTTCTTCGTCCACATCCCGGATGCGAAGAGGGTATGGGTGACCGGCGTAAAAGGCAAGCAAGATACCTTCTGCGCCTACACCACCTCCCCGGAGGCCGTCGCTCAAAGCGAGAAATACTCCAAATTCTACACCCCTCGCGAAGTCTACCTAATCTCCTTCGGTGACGAAAGGAACGATGCATGACCGAAGAAGAAAAACCCTTCGTCCCCACTCTTTCTCTCGTCGCCGCCCTCGTCCGCGACTTCACCCCCCGCTGGAACTCCTCAAAACTCCACGGGCAGGAGGACCACTGCGTCTACCGCTGGGAGAATCACGAACGCCTCATCGTCGCGAGGTTTCCTTTCCGCAAGCACGCCCAAGCCTACGTGAAACAGCTCAACGCGGAGGAGATGACCACCCTCATCCTCCACGCCCTCTACAACGAAACCGGCACCGACAGCCTGGAGGAGCGCACCTTCCGCATCCGCCTCACCGCCCTCCACATGGAGCTACCCACCTGCCCCGATCCCGACATGTTCAAGACCGCGTTGTATCCTCACCCAAAGGCGGAATAAAGCGAGTTCTCTTCATTACCTTCCTCATCTACCTCCCCTTCATCCTTCTCCTCGGAGCCCACTCATGGCAAACGCACACATCCTCCACGACTTCCACCCCTACACATGGTACGCGATCTCCCTCTACCCGACCCATGCCCGCCTCGCCTCCTACGAAAGCGCCCCGCTCGTCGACCTCCTAATCAAGCGCTACAACGCGAAGACCGACAAGTTCGAGTACTTCAAAGTCGAAAACGCCTCCTACCACCACAGATACGGAGGAGCCGACCTTGCATGGTGCTGCCTCGAAGGCCATCGCCCCATCGCCTTAATGCACGACGGCGAAGACCTCCCCCGCTGGGACGCAAAAAACCTCCTCGTCGACGCCGTCTCCAATCCCCCCAACATCACGGACATCACCATCTCCCAAGAAGCGTGGAAACGGGAGAAGTTCGAGGAGGAGGCCAACGCCCTCCACGACGCAGCACACGCGGACGAGACCCACATCCTCGGCGAAGCTGGGGCCCTCGCCTTTCCCGAGGGCACATCCAACCCCCCGAGGAGGGAGACCTTAACCTGCGACGTCCACGGCGACTACCACCTCTACGACCTCGACACCAAAACCTGCGACTGCGGAGCCAATCGCGACACCGAGTCCGCCGTCGAAACCGGGAGATAAACCCATGACCGCACTTCTTTCCCGCCCCTACGACCTCCGCGTCATCGACTTCGAAACCTCCGACCTCCCGGAAAAGTCCGGGCGCATCATCGAAATCGGCTGGACTGACCTCCGCGTCCACATAGAGGGGGGCGTCCCCCGCATCGAATACCTCCAGGAACACTCTATGACTTCCCGCTACGGCCTCCCTCGCGGCATGAAGATCGACCCCGCTGCGAAAGCTGTCCACGGCATATGGGAGGACGATCTACCCGCCTGGAGCGTGCTCGACGCCCTTGCCCTTTCCTCCTACTTCCAATGCGAAGCCGGAACTACCCGCCAGTTCGACTACCTCATCGCCCATAACTCCAAGTTCGAGGAGGCGATGATCAAGCTCTACAACAACGACCCCATTCAACTCTACACCATTCCTCCTTTCATCTGCACCATGAAAGTCGCGAAAAGAATCTGGCCCCGAGCGGACTCCCACGCCCTTCCCTTCCTCCGCTACCACGCCGACCTGGAGAAGGGGAGGAGGGACTTCCGCTGCGACCCACCTCATGCCGCCGGCCCGGACACCTGGCTCACAGCCATGCTTTTTTCCGAAATGCTTTCTACCTTCCACGTATCCATAGAGGAAATGCGGGCATTCACCGTCGCCCCCGAGTTCCACGCCTTCTGCCCCCTCGGAAAGTACAAGGGAAAAGAATGGAAAGAAGTCGACACCGGCTTCCTCACCTGGATAGCATACAAAGTCCCCGACATGGAGGAGGGGTTGAAAGAGGCCGCGAAACTAGAACTCAGCTATAGAGGCGGGGACACCCCCTCCGGGAGATTTAACCGATGGTAGAGAAGAAAGACACGCCCTCCTCTGTAGGCAAGATCGACTCCGCCAAACACGAGACCTTCGCAAAAGAGGCCGATCAAAAAGCCGACAACATGAAAACCATCACCCATGAGGACGTGGTGACTAAAGAAGGCCTCCGCAACCTAGCCAACGAACACCGGAACATCGCCTCCCACGGCTCCCCGGAGAACAAGGACAAGAAATGAGAGCCTTCCTCTTCCACATCCTCTACCTCCTCTTCGACTCCGCCGACGACAGGAGCGACCCCGAATGGGACAGATAAAACTCCCCCTCGACCACTACAACATTGGGGAGGCCTACAACCCCCCCTCTCTCCTCCCTCCCGGAGAGAAACCCCCCCTTCCTTCAACCATGGACAGCACGATGCTTGTTGCCTACCGTGCCTGTGCCTCAAAGTTCCACCGCGAGCATGTCCTCAAACGCACGACCGCCGTCCTTTCCGTTCATCTACTCGCGGGAGGAACTTTTGCAAGCGGCATCGAAGCTTACCGTCGAGCTTACTACGCTGACGGCTACTCGAAAGAAACCTCCCTCGACATCGCTTTCCTCGCCGCGAACGTCGCCTGGGGTGAGGCCGATCCGTTCCCGAAGTTCTCGGGGGAAAGCAAATCCCTCGATCGAGTATTCGCCGCTATTGACAGCTATTTCACTACTTATCCAATCGACACCGACCAATTTCAACCACACATCCGCGCCGACGACGGCCACCCAACTATTGAGTTCAGCGCTGCTGTACCCCTCGACCCATCGCTTGGCTTTCCTCTCCATCCTTCAACAGGCGAGCCATTTATCTGGCACATACGATCTGACGGCCTTGGCAAATTTCGTAACCTCCCGGTATTCTCCGACGAAAAAACTGCGGTCTCCCTCGGCCCTACATGGTCCTCCCGCTGGACCCTTCGAAATCAATTCCTCTCTTACGCCTGGTGCTATCGAGAAATGGGCCTCCCATATCGCACAGCTCTGGTTAGAGGAGTCGGGCTTTTAAAAACGAAGATCTCCCACGCAGAGTGCCTCGTCCACTACCCCGACCACCTCCTCAACGCCTGGCAGGAGACCGCCGCCTACTCCATGCAGCAAATGGTCCAGCACTGGGAACAGGACTACTGGCCGGAGGAGTTCGGGGACGCCTGCACCTCCTACGGGAACTGCATCTTCACCGACGTATGCCTAGCCCCGCCGAGTAGAAAGGAGAACTACCTCGAAGCAAGCTACCAGCCCCGCTCCTGGGACCCCTCCCTCATCCACAACAGGAGGACAGCCCTTGAAGAAGCCTTCCTCGCATTGGGTTGAGAAGGTCATCGATATAAGTGACGTCCTCCCCACCGGCCACATCTTCGCGAAAGGAGTTTCTAAATGCACCTCCCCCCTCCTCGGCGAGATGTGGAGGATTTACTTCATAAGAGCCGAGAACTGGAAAATCGTCACCGCCCACTCCACCGTAAGATGGACGGTTCTCCTCAACACCAGACACGTCAACCTAAAGCTTATTCCGGAGCTATCCCCATGTCCCTCACGAAAGACGACAAATACCCCCGCGAAAGAGACGACGACCTCCACGACTGGCTCGCCGAATGCGACACCGGCGACAGCAGAAGCTGCGAAGGAGCCGTCAACATAGACGACCTCTCTTTTAAAGAGGCGGTCGACAAGCTAAAGGAGTTCGGCTGGCAGATTTTCAAGAACTCGAAAGGAGAATGGACCCACCGCTGCCAGATATGCAAAGAGGAGAAGATGCGCCTCGCCATGGAGGAGTTGAAGAGGTGACCAACCTAACCGATGCCCGCATCCTCTACGCAACATGGGCGAGGTGCTTCGACCCCTCCTCCTCCGGCTCATTCGACCGCCTATCCTCCCCTGTTCAGGAGGCCTGGCTCTATCTCGCCGCCACCGCTAAAATGTTAAGCTCCGAGGAGGACGTTCCCCCTCCCATCGTCCCTGGACTCCTCTACCTCGCAACCTGGGACGCAAAAGCTAGATGGGGGGACAAACTCGCACCCAAGTTCCCCCAGCTATACCTCACCTTCTTCCCGGAGGAGCCATATCTAGGCGGCTACATCGCAGAGCAGGTATGCGGTAGCTTCCCCATTCTCGTCTATATCCCCATCTTCCCTGAGAAACTCCGCCGCATCCCCGGCATGATCTACCCCCCTTTCCCTCCCATATAAGGACACCTCCCTATGACCGTTAAGGACCGAAAGCTTAAGCTCGCCATGGTCGTATCGACCCCTCACACAGAGTTCTCCCTCTCCTTCGAAGGGGACAACAGCGTCCGCATCTTTGAAAAAGGCGAGTTCATGATGCAGATTTATGAGGACGAGACGGAAGAGCTATTCCAAGCCATCATGGAGGGCTTCTCCATCATCAACACCGGCCAGCTCCCGCAGACCCTCCCCTGCCTAAAAGACCCGCAGCCGGGGAGCGTCGTCGCCCCTCCTCCCGAGAAGGAGCCGGCTCTCATCGAGAAGCTCGACCCCGTCCATCTCGACGACCCCCACGTCGTCTACCTCCTCCGCCACGACTACAAGGACAACTACTTCTCCGCGAGCGACATGCACGCCGACCGCAGAGAGTACACCGGTCGGCGTGACGAGGCCTTCCCCTTCCCAACTCGCTACGCCGCCCTCCGCTTCACCCAGGGCATGCGGCACCCGACCATCGTCATCCCCGAGGCCGCTGCCTATCTTGTATCCTGGAAGGTCGCTGAAAACGATGTGGAGCATTTCCATGACGGCTCCGCGATCGGGACCATCCACGAGGCGAAGGCTATAAAGCTAAGTCTAAAAGAAGCCCAAGCCGTCGCCGCCTCCATCCCCGAGCAGTTCTATATCCAAGTCAAAAAGGTCGTGAAATAATGGCGTTCATCCCACCAAAGGGGGCTCCGGCTCCCACCATCTCCGCCCCTCGCCCTTCCGGACCCGTCCGCCCGGTGATCTCCCGCCCGATCATAGTCCGGGACGAGCCACTTACCCCGCCGGCAATCATGCTCCTCGGCGACATCGGAAGCGGAAAGACCCACTCCATCATCTCCGCGCTAAAGAAAGGCCTCGAAGTCTTCGTCATCATCACGGAGAACACCGGGGTCGAAACCCTCATCGATGCGTGCAAGAAGGAGCACGTCTCCATGGAGCGCCTGCACTGGCGCCGCTGCACCCCGACCCAACAGGGCTGGGACGTGATGAAGGCCCAGGCCAAGCTCACGAATACCCACAGTGTGGGCGAGCTACAGGAGATGAAGAACGGCCTCGACCGCTTCAAATATCCGGCCTTCATGAAGCTCCTCGAAGCCTGTGAGAACTTCACCTGCGACCGGACGAAAGAATCCTTTGGGGACATCATGACCTGGGACGACTCTCGCCTCCTCGTCCTCGACTCCATGTCCGGCCTGAACGAGATCGTCTCCTCCCACGTCACCGGGCACCGGATCACCATGACCCAGCCAGAGTTCGGCGTCGTGCAAAACCATATCTACCAGCTCTGTAATACCCTCTGCGGCCTGAACTGCTATTTCATGGTCACCGGGCATATTGAGATGGAGAGCGACGAGGCTAAAGGCACGACCAAATTCATGATCTCCACCGTCGGGAGGAAGCTCGCCCCGAAGCTTCCGAGGGTTTTTTCCGAAGTCGTCTACGCAAAGAAGGACAACGGGAAATATGTCTGGACCACCGACGACTCTAAAGTCATAACAAAGTCCCGCGCACTCCCTGTCGGGACGATGCCAGCGGACTTCGGAATTCTCGTAGACATATATGGAAAACGGAAACTCGAAGCGGAGCAGGAACTTAAAGATGCCTCAAATACCGCTTAAACGAGGGGCATTTAAGCTTCTAGGGTACACTACAGTAGATGAGGTAGACTACACCTACCTTAATCAATTCTCTTGGACATTAGACAGTAGGGGCTATGCTAGTACTCGCATAGATAAAAAAACCTATCGGATGCACTACCTCCTAGGAGGTAAGTGGCAAGACCATAAAGATCGAAATAAACTCAACAATACAAGGGGAAATATTCGACCTTGTACACCCCAACAAAATTCTTTCAACCGAAGTCGAAGAGCTACAACCAAAGCCAAATGGAAAGGCGTAGCTAGAGTAGGCTCACGTTGGAAAGCAACTATCAGGGTAAATGGCCTGCACTGTCATCTAGGCGTATTCAACTGTCCTACACGAGCAGCCATTGCTTATGATAAAACAGCTTTAAAAATAGGAGGAGAGTTTGCAGCCTGTAACATCTTAAACATAACCGCTTAAAACACAGTACCCTCAAAGCACAGTAACACACTCTAATCTAGGACCTACATCACATGGCACGTTTCGACAAAGAAGCCTTCCTGCAAGCCGAGTACGAAGAAGCCCTCGACACCGAACGCACCCTCTTTCCGGCCGGCGAGTTCGTTGCCCAGGCCCTCGAGGAAATCACCATCATCGAGCCGAAGCCCTTCGTTGACGAGAAAACCGGCGCGACAAAAGACGGTTCGCCCCAGCTCCAGATCAAGCTCCTCATCCGCGAGGACCACGCCGTCCGTGTGCGGGAGCAATTCGGATACGACGCCGACCGGCCGGTTTATTTCACCACCCGGATGTACCTCGACATCGACTCCGAGTCCGGCTGGCTGGAGTTCGGCCCGAACAAGAACATCGACCTGGGCAAGATCCGGAAAGCCCTCGGCCAGAACGAGCCGGGTGTCCGCTGGAACTTCTCCAACCTCAAAGGCGCCGGCCCAATCGCTTTCGTCGTGAAGCACGAGAGCTGGGAGAAGAACGGCAAGACCGGAATTGCTGAGCGGGCCACCAACTGGGCCGCAGCAGAATAACTATTTCTTCAACCGGGGAGGTGCGATCTCCCCACCTTTCTTACAGGCATCCCATGTTCGACGTATGGAAAGACAGCAACGGGAAGAGGACTTTCATCCTCCCCGTCACCGGCTACACCGTGACCCTCTTTCACGACAAGCGGCAAGTCCACCTCTGGCTCTTCGACGGTAACACCTCAAGCGAAGAGGGCACCGTCATCGACATGACCGGGGGTCGAATGATCGGAAGCAACCTCACAATGGGTGAGGCCCTTAGTCTCATCAACTCCGACTACCTAGCATAGGATCACCTCCATGACCACAATCTTCCCCGGCATGATGCGCCACGCCATCTTTGGCGACGAAACCTCCCCCGACAAGATGAACGTTGTCCCGGAGACCGAAGTCGTAGTTTCCCTCCTCCGCCACTCCAGCGGAGTAAAGATCGTTGCCAAGTTTAAGGGCCAAACCGTTATCCTCCCTGCCGGCTCCGCCGTCCAATACATCTACATCCAAGCCATCACCGCCTCCGGCGCCATCGGCTACGCGGACCCGGAGTCTCCCTCTCCTCCTCTTCCCCCCTCCATCCTCCGGCCGAGGAACTAGCCCTTGTTCAACTCCATCAACACATCCCTCATCCTCATCAACGAGCGCACCCGTGAACTCGACCCCTCTCACCGTGACGAGCTTGCTTCGGACATTCTCCGAAATGGCCTCCTCCAACCCATCATCCTTGGAGACTCCATGGTCTCCCCCCCTCTTGTCGACGGGCTTCATCGGCTCCGGGCTATTGAAGCGCTCCACGCTGCGGGCGAGACAGTCTTCTACGACGGAGAGCCCCTATTCGTCGGACAAGTTCCCTTCATCCGCTTCGGTGACCTGTCCCCGGCTCGCCTTCTCGAAGCTGAGATCGCCGCTAATCTCTTCCGACGTGACCTAACCTGGCAGGAGCGCACCTCTGCCCTCGCCCGCCTTCACCGCGCCCAACTGGAGCTTGACCCCAATGCCACAGTTTCCTCCACCGCTGCAAAGCTCGCCGGCGTTACAGGAAAACCCGAAAGCACCCTCCATCGAGCAATCACCCAAGCGACCATCATTTCTGATGCTATTGAGGCGGACCCTGAATTGGCTAACGCGAGGTCTCAAACCGAGGCCATGTCTCGCGTCAAAACCGACATCACCCGCCTTGCTTCTGGGCTTCTCGAAGGAGGGTTTTCCACTACTAACTCACTCCACACCCTCATCGCCGGGGATGCTTCTAAGATACTCCCGGATCTCCCAGCTTCGTCCATAGACCTCCTCCTTTCCGACCCACCCTACGGCGTCGGCGCGGACACCTGGACGAGCAAATTCCAGGACGCCCCGCACCACTACAAGGACGACTGGAAGTCGGCGGAACGCCTCTACGCGGAGATCCTCCTCCATGGTTTTCGTCTTGGAAAAGAACGTTCAAACGTCTTCCTCTTCTGCGCCATCGAGCGGTGGCATCTTATCCGTGACATGGCAGACAGCCTCGGTTGGAGTGTTTGGCCTCGCCCGATCATCTGGCATAAGAGCAATGAGGGAATCCGCCCTTGGGGGCAGAAGGGATATGCATACTGCTATGAAGCCATCCTCTTCGCCTGCAAAGGCCAACGCGGCCTCTATCGAACTGGCTCGGACGTTATTTCAGGAATATATAAAGTTCGAGATCGCGAGCACGGAGCTACAAAGCCGGCAGCTCTCTATTCACATCTCATATCTTCTGCCTGCCTCCCTGGTGATACCGTCCTCGACCCGTGCTGCGGTTCAGGCACAATATTTGAGGCTGCAACAATCACATCAACAATTGCAACAGGAATTGAAAAGGATGAGCACTATGTTGGACTCTCTCGGCAGAGATTAGAACTTACAAAAGAAACCCTCGAAATAGAAGAACTGGACACATTCTGATGGCTACCCGGAAGCAAATTAAAGCTCGGCTTAACCTCTTCGGAATCGGGATAGGTATCCCCGCCCGAGCCTATGCAATCGGCATTGAACAAGACCCGCACTATCTCGAACTATCTCGAGCAAGGATGACCACCACCTCAGCTGAGCTTGACGCCGAAGAGTTGGAGAGCTTCTAATGGACGACATATTTCCGTTAGAATACGCTCAAACAAATCTGACATACAATTCAGATACGGGAGAGCTTAGATGGTTAACAGACGGAACGGGCTTTAGAACTGCTGGTCAATTAGTTAACGGGAGAGACAAAGATGGTTATCTCATTGTCTCAGTTAAGGGTAAACAACATAGAGCCCATAAAGTGTGCTGGGCTTTATTTTATGGAGAATACCCTACTTTTATTGTCCATCACGATAACAAGATACGAGATGATAACCGTATAAAAAACCTCGTAGCTAGCTCTAACCAGCATAACAGTAGAAACCGCAAGGTACATGATCATCAACCTCTAGGTGTCTACAAACACAAGGCCTCAGGTAAGTGGTGCGCGACCTATAAGACAGCGGTTAGATGGAAACATCTAGGTCTTTATGCCTCAATGGAAGAGGCTGCTAATGCCTTAAAGGAAGGTGGTTATGTCTGATATATTTATTGGGACAAGAGGCCCACACAATGCAAGGATTTTAATTGTAGGAGAAAGTTGGGGCGCAACCGAGGAGCGCTTCGAAAAGCCCTTCATGGGGGAGTCCGGGAATGAGCTTAAGAACATGCTTAAAGAGGCAGGCGTAGACCCGGACGAATGCCTCTACACGAACCTCATAAACGCCCGTCCTCTCGATAACAACTTCAAACACTTCCTCCTCCGTACACAGGAAGCCAAGGATGAAAAGCTCAAACCCTTTCGGGGAGTATTCCCACGATCAGAACTCCTTGAGGCCTATGATCGTCTCCACCGACTTATCCTCCACGTCCGACCTGCAATCATTCTGTGCCTGGGCAATTGGGCCCTCTGGGCCGTCACTGATCACATTCGCATCCGAGCCGGGACAAAGAAAGAGCGCAACAACGGATACAAGCTCGCCACCGGCATCGACACCTACCGAGGGAGCATGGAACGCTCTCAAGCAAGCCTGGGCAGCATCCCCGTCCTCGCCACTTACCACCCCGCTGCCATCCTACGTATGTGGCCGTGGCGTTTTACTGCGGTATCTGACCTACGAAGAGTTCGAGAGTATATATCCCAACCTCCCGATCTCCGGAAATGGGGCCGCAGCCCTTCGATCAAGCGGTGGATTGTCCCGGACGTCTCGACCGTCGAGGCCTGGATCGAGGGGTTCTTCCAAGGGAAGGAGAAGGAAACCGTCCTCGAACTCACGCTCGATCTGGAGACCTACGCCGGCAAGATCCACCTTATGGGATTATCTACCCCTAACTCAACCCGGCTCATCGTCCCCTTCATGGACGTATCTAAGACAGGGACCAAGCCCTTCTACTCTCCTTATGACTGGCGACGTGTATACCGGGCGATACGTTCCCTCCTCACTGATCCGCGAGTCCGTCTCGTGGGGCAGAATCTTCTCTATGATGCTCAATACCTTCACAATGAGTTTGCATACGTACCCCGTATCGGTTTCGATACCATGGTGGCACAGCATCTTCTATGGCCCGCGCTTCGGAAGGGCCTGGATTTCATGGCCTCTGTCTACTGCGACTTCTACACCTACTGGAAAGAGGATAGAAAAACATCTCTCGAGAATGAGGATCTCAGCCTCGCCTCAAATTATAACGCTGACGATCTGGACTACACAGAAGATGTGGCAGAGGAGCTAAGGAAGCAGCTCAAAACCGAAGGAATGGAGGGGCTCTTTTCCGACCGCATGGAGCTAGTCGAGATCCTCCTCGACATGATGATCCACGGGGTCCGCGTCGATGGGAGGAAGAAACGCGCCCAGTCCCTCGCTATGATGATGACCATGGGGGAGTTAATCTCCTGGCTCGAAGGCGCGATCCCCGACTACCTCAAACCCGTAGGGAAGAAGGGCTCGAAACCCTGGTACTCCTCCGACACAAAATTGAGGACGCTGTTCTATGAGAATCTTGAACTGGACCCTATCTACGATAAGGAAACTGGCGAGCCTTCGCTTAATAAGCATGCCCTCGAACGCCTCGGGTTCAAGTACCCTGAGTTCAAGCCGCTTTTCGGAGCTATTACCCTCTTCCGAAGCGCCCGGACCTTCCGAGGTACTTTTCTGGACGCCGTTCTCGATCCCGACGGACACTGGCGCTGTGCTTACACTATCACAACTGAGACCGGACGGCTCGCCTCGGCAGAGAACGTTTACGATCGTGGTGGGAACCTCGCGAACATCCCGCGCGATAGAGAACCTCTAAACTTCTACAACGCAATCGAGCAGCTCAGCTAAGGAAGCTCCCATGTCCATCCCATCTTCCCTCTGGATACAAACCCACAATGGAGGTGTTTATGACTACGACTCCTCGGAGAACTCGACACCTATCACCCCTCACACGATTGCTCATTCTCTTGCTCGCACTTATCGCTTTCGTGGACATTCTCGTTACCGCTGGACAGTTGCCGAGCATTCCCTGCTCGTCCGTAATATCGGGATGCAGCTTCTATCCTCCAATGAAGAGCGGCTTCTCGCAGCTCCCTATCTCCTCCTCCATGATGCTCACGAGGCCTTCCTCGGTGACATGCCGGCGCCGCTGAAGAAGTATCTCCGGGAGAAATACAAGTTCGACATGACGCAGATGGAGAAGCTAACCGATAAGAGGATCAGAAAAGACCTCAAGCTTAACCCCCCCAACGGCTGGGTCCTCGCCCTTATCGGTGAAGCCGACATCTATGCCCTCAAGCTAGAGCGTGAAGCCTTCATGGCGTCGAAGCATGAATGGGTCATCGACGAAATCAAAATCCCGATCGATATAAAGGTGGCGTTAGAAAAGGAGCTTTCCGCTCAAACCCTCACTCGTGTATTCCGGAACGCGATCCAGGACGCCATCCATGCTACACAACCCACTACATAAGGCCACCTCTCAATCCTTTGATTTCCCTCCCATCCGGGACATCTTCATCCCCGATCCCGGAATGACTATCATCGACATCGACCTTGAAGGTGCGGACGCCCGAGTCGTTGCATGGAGGGTGAAGAGCGAGCGGCTGAAGAAAGCCTTCCGTGAGGGACTTAAAGTCCACGCCGTCAACGCAAAACTTATGTTCCCCTCTTCCGAATGTGGGGAGGACGGGATGAAGGAGCCCACCTATACGAAGACAAAGAAATGTACCCACGGCACTAACTATGGCGTCACCGCCCCGACCATGTCCTCCCACACAGGCTTCCCCGTTCATGAGTGTAAATCCTTCATCATCCGATGGCTCCGTGCCAACCCCGAAATCGTCGAGTGGCATAAAGAAATCGAGTTTCTTATCCAACGCGATCGAGGAATCTCTAACCCCTTCGGATATAAGATCCGATGGTTCGATCGGCCTCACGCTCTCCGCAATAAAGGCCTTGCATGGGAGCCCCAGAGCGTTGTGGCTGAGGTTACATACCGAGTACTTCGCCGCCTTAGAAAAGAGGAGCCCCAAATTCAACCTCTCATGCAGGTTCACGACTCCCTCGTCCTTCAATGCCGGACGATCAACCTTCAATCCTGCCTCCGAAACCTATATCGCATCTGCAATGATATCATCGTTCCTTATCCCGACCCGCTAATCATCCCCTGGGGGCTAAAGCTTTCCACCTCTTCCTGGGGGGAGGCGACTAAGGCGAAATGGGGAGATTATATTTAGGGGAACCTCGTGGCAAAGCGCATCTTCGACAGCTGGTTTAACGGATATAGGAAATACACCTTCAACACTGAAGCCCCCGGAGCTTTCCATTGGTGGACGGCCGTCTCCACCATTGCCGGCGCCATGCAGAGGAAGGTTTATATCGACCAAAAGACCTTCGACTGGGTTCCGAATTTCTACATCTGCCTCGTCGGCCAGGCCGGGCTGGTCACAAAATCCACCTCCCTCCGCATGGGGGAGCAACTCCTCCGTAAGTTGGGGAAGAAGATCCGCTTCGGAAGTCAGTCCGGCTCCTGGCAGGCCATGGCGAAGGAGATACAGGACTCGAAGTATCAAATCCAGGGAGGGTTAATGTCATGCCCCATAAGCTATTTCGTCTCCGAGTTCGGGACTTTTTTCGACCCGCAAAATCGCGAGCAGGTCGACTTCTTCGTCGACTCCTGGGACGCGCAGAAGACAGGGTTCACGAGGTCAACGATATCCGGGGGACAGGTCGAAATCCAGTGCCCCTGTGTGAATATCCTTGCTGCGACCACCCCGACATGGATCAAGGAGAATTTCACCGCTACTATGGTGGGTGGCGGCTTTGCTTCACGCCTCATTTTTGTGCGCGGTCACGCCAAGAGAAAGCTTATCGCCTATCCCGGACTGGAGGAGACTGACGAGGACCATCTCAAGCTTCAAGAGCAACTCGTTTCTGACCTCAGACAAATAGGTGAGATGGAAGGCCCGATGCACCTCACCCCCGAAGCGGTCGAATGGGGGAGGGACTGGTACCTCGGGCACTACACGAAGAAGCGCCAACTCTCCGGCGAGCGATTCGATGGGTACTACGCGAGGAAGCAAACCCACATGCACAAGCTCGCAATTATCCTCTCAGCCGCAGAGGGGAGTTCCATGAAGGTGGAGGTGAGGCATCTAAGCCAGGCGAACGATCAACTTCTTCTCGTGGAGAAGGATCTCGCGAGCGTAATCGACAACGTAACCTCGAAACAAATCTCGACCACTCATAAGCGGGAGATCCTCTCGATCATACGCGGGGAGGGAGAGATAGATAGGGAGGAGCTTTACGCTCAGCTCTTCCAGATGATGTCCGGGCCGGACTTCGACAAAGGCCTATCTGACCTAATCAAAGCCCGGCAGATTACGATATCCCCACGGGGAGGAAAAACGCTCCTTACTATCAAGGATACCTCCCCCGTGGTCGTGCCGATTAAAAAGAAGGGATAGGTCGTAGGAAGTGGGCAATCTGCAATCTGATAATCGCCCACTTCTACCTACCTCGGCACCTTCTCCCTACGGGTCACAGCTTCAGGATAAAGCCTATCAACCTGACCTGTGACCCCCCTCACCGCCTTATTGACCGGGACGCCCGCTTCCTTAAATTTCAGATTGCGTCCCTGCGCCTGCATGGATTTCTTGAGCGTATCGTTCGTTATCCGCAGCGCCTTGTCCGGGGCCTCTTCATTAAACCCCCTGATCGCTTTGACAGCGTCCTCAATCCCCTCCTTATCCTTAAGCCTCTTCGCCCGGAACAACTCCTGCGTGAGGATCTGCCTCTGCCCCAGCCAATACCTCTGCACCTCCATCTGAGCGCGGGAGTAATCCCACTGCCGGGAGAGTTTCGCAGGGTTAAACCCGGCCGCGACGGAGGCAATATCCATCTGGTCGCTCATATCATTTGGATCGAACGAAACGACCGTTGCCCCGGACCTATCCCTTTCCCTCTGCTCCGCCATAAGCCGCGAGCTTTTCATCATCGCCCGGAGCGCCCGGGGGAACGTCCTTTCCCACCTCTTCACATCATCGGCCGGGAGGGAATGATCCATGACCGACTGGTAGATATTGAACGGGACCCCAAGCCACGGGCCAGCAACCTCGCTCGTCACCTGCCCGACAGTCTCCCTCCAGGAGGAACTATCCGGGTTAATCATCCCTTTAAGTCCGGGGATGAGTTTCCCCATCGACAGGCTTCCCGAAAGGTCAGGCGTAGCGGAGGGTATCCCTAACCCATTCAACGCTGCGGGTATGCCGAACCCGATGCGAGAGGCCCCATGCAACACAATATCCCCCGTATTCCCCTCGGTCCAATCCGCCATCATCGTCCGAATCATTTTCTCAAAATCGAAGCTCATTCCGAACTGACGGAGCAACCACTTCATCAGCTCATTTGCATCGTCCGCACCGGGGAGCCCCATCAACCCAGCCGTCGCAGCTAGACCGAGCAGCATCCTCACCTGCACTCCTCTATCCTGCTTGAAGAGGAAGAATAGCATATTCTGAAGATAGCTCTTAAACATCAAGAGCACGCCCCTCGGCCCGGACATCAGCTTCGGTCTGGCCCAACGGGAGTATTCAAATTGAGTCGTTCTGACCGCGTCAGCCGCGACCATATACGCCCGGAGATGCGGCTCATCCCACCCCCGGTCCACACGCAGTTGGTCAGCTTCCTGCTGGTTCCCCGCCATGACCTCATTAACATGAGCACTGTTATTGTCTGCGAGCGCCATCTTATAAGCTGCTCTAAACGTAACCGCCCGGTTGAACTTTTCAGCGAGGGAGAACGGCGCTGTCCCCCACTGCCCGAGCCGGCGAAGACCTTGCCCGAACTTACTCGTCGATAGGGTCCTTTGCAGTACGCTCCCTTGTGATATGGCGGCCAGCTCTTGCGCAAAGCCATCGTCAAGGAGGCGGGACTCATGGGCCTCCTCAATGGCTTCCGAAAGTATGCCCTCATCCTTCGGCTGAACTCCTCGCAGTTCATTGAAATAATCCTTGCTCACATCCCGGAAGGCGGCCGTCACCTTCCCCATCGTGGTCAGATCGCCGAACTTAGCCGCGAGGTACGGCATCGCCACCATCGGAACCTGCGTGAGGTTCACGAACGCCGTCGCCGGGACGAACGCAAAATACCACAGATACCCAATCGCCCTCATCTCCGCCCAATCGGTCGAGGGCTTCATCAACTCCTCATAATGCCGCGTCATGTAATCCGCGATACGAGTTCGAGCATCTTGAGAGATAGGGCTCCCGCTATTCCGGACGTCTTTAATCGCCCCTTCGAGCCGCTTTGTATATTCCTGCCTCGCGACGAACCGAGCCGCTCGTGCGAAGTAAGTTCCGTAAGCGCGAAGACCATCTGCAGAAAAGCCCGGCGTGTTCGCGCGCTCGAGCAACTGACGACGAAAGGAAGTAGTCGGAGCCGCTTGGAGGGCCAGTGCCTCCAGGAGTTTCTTATCCTTCTTTTGCTGCGCCGTAAGGTCGGGCTTATCAAGGCCAAGCGCGCTCTCGATATTTCTGAGCGCAAATGCCGGAAGCCCCTGCCATTGCTGGAGGGTAGGAGAGAGTTCATCTTCGACAATCGAGTTGTCCGCAGGGACTTTATATGTCTTCTCGATCGCGACGACAGCACCATCTCGTTCCTTCTTCGACGAGAAGGCTTCGAAATGAAGGACCTCTCCTTTGTTATTCCTCACCGTCACGACATACTTCCCAAACCTCATATGCGGGAAATACGGCCGGGCCTTCATCTGAGCCACTTCCCCCGAAATGCTCTTCACCTCCTTCGCAAGTTCGAGGGGGTCCTGTATCGTCTCAATTGCCTTTTGAGTCGACACCTCCTCAAGGTAGGACAGGAACTGTAGGAAATCTTGACGAATATTAACATATGCGTCGAACGCGGCCTTTTGCAGCCCGTGCTTTTTGACGAGGGTAAGAAGCTCCTGCTCCGTCGGCCAACGGGTTTCATGATCCTCCTTCTGTTTCGCCGTGAGGTAGGTCATTTGATCAAGCTCGAAGAGAAGCTTGAACAGCGCATCGGACTGAGCCTTGCCCAGCGCATGCACTTCCCTTACGCGTGAGTCGGCCAGCGACGCCCAGCTAAGCGCCGTGTTTTCCATGGCCCGGTTAAGGGACTTATACGCCTGTAGACCCGCTATATGGGGGTTCAGGTCGGCCATCTGATGGATACCTAAGATCCATTCCATCATGGTGTTATGTCGATCGGCGACGGCCAGAAGCCCCTTAATCTTTGCCCTATCCGCATGGGCATCTTTCGGGAAGATCTTGAGCAGTTGCTTCACCCGGAAGGTAGAGGCTCTTTCCGGGAACATCGTAACACTCTCATCAAGCCCGAGGGTTTTGGCGTTCTTCACATTCCTCGCAATAGAGTCATTCAACGCCCGACGGGTAGGCTCGGATAGGAAAGGTTCCTCCTGCGTGACCTTTCCCCTCTGCATGAGCTTCTCAAGCCACTCCTGCACGATGAATTCTGGCCGGCCGAGGTTAAGATCATTCCGATAAGGAGCTTCCTTATTCTTTATCCTCGTAATAATTCCATCGATGAAGTCTTTGATCTTCCCCGCAGTTGTACGGAAGAATTTCTCCACCGGCCCGACAGGGGTATGAGGCTGCACCATCCAGCGGGTGATATTCGAGACGAGCCACTCTTCGAAGTTGTACGCCGCCCTATGACGCCCGCGTTGCTCCCCAATCGTTCGCTCAAGAATAGGATGGGCGACAACCCTCGCGAGTTGGGTCGCTTTGTTCTGCCCTTGAGAAGCATGCCGTTCGCGACGATACGCCACCTTAAACAGCTCTTGCTGCGGCGTACCCATCCTCTCCCATTCGTACGAAGCGATGATCTTCGACGCCTCATGGGCGACATCCGTTACGAACTCTGCAACACGCTCATCCTCTGTGAACATCTTCGTCGTCGGAACGCCGAGGGATTGCGCAGCCTTTCCAGCAGCGGAGAGGTTAAGCTTCACCACCGGCGGAGGAACTGTATCCCCCTTCTCCGCTTTTGTATACGCGAGGGTATCCTGTCCAACAAGGTTATCACTCCGAGCGAGGTTGCCCGCAGTTACCTCATCCTCCATCTTATTCGTGAGATCTTCAAACCCTCCCGCCTCTTGAAATTCCCACACACCTCCCTTGCCCTGCTTCTCAATGAGGTGGGTTGCACCCGGATATGTCGCGTCAAAATCTGCACGTGACATGTTCTTCAGGGAGGAATCCTTCAACCCCGAGAGCTTAATCACCGGCTGAATTCGATACGCATCCCCTCTCTTCTGCCCCGGCTCTCGTTTCGAAACGAAGAACTGCTTCTCCCCCTCCGGTCGTTTGATGAGGGGCTTCTGCCCAGCGGTTTGCCTCGCATAAAACCACGGATCGACCTGGATAACCGACCGGGGCTGAGGCTGTCCATTCTCCTTAAGAACGACAGACTTCTCATCGTATAAGGTCCCACGTCCATTCAAGCTCCCCGGCGCGACGATTTCAACCGCCACGTCCGTCCGGATCGCCATAGATTTGAAGATATCCCGGATCATATCCCCAATAGGAGAAATACCTGGGACGTCTGTCCCGCCAGTTCCCATACCTTTCAGTCCCGCGAGGATACGTCGCACCGAGGTATTATGAAACTGCGACATAAACGCCTTCTGCACGGCGGGAGTTTGGAAGATTATCCTCTTCGCAACCCTCGGTTCCCCCGTCCGCTTCGACCGGGATCGGATGATTTTCTGTAGGTCTTTATCCTTCCCGGCTGAGGGTTCGGTAATCTCAATCCCCTCCGCAAACCCGTTCGGAGCTAGCTTGCGTAGGAGAGCAAAATTAGGAGTATCAGCTGTGACATCGAGGCGGAGGCCTCTATCCACCAGAGACATGAACCGCTCGACCGAAGCCTTTGGAAATTTCTGGAAGCCTTTTGAAACACGACCTGTCCCCTGGAGAAATTGTACAAACTCTTTAAGCAGGTTCTTCTGGGTCGGAACGTCCGTGACCCCCTCAAACCTAATCCCCTTCGCCTTAGCCCGGCCGACGTCAAGCTTACGCGAGATCTGCTGGTCCGCCTGTACCTGACGGGAAAGATCCTGCGTGGGGAAGGCTGTTACGTCGCCCGGACGTACCCGCTCGAGGTCGATGGTTTTCCCTCTCCCCTCGTCCTCACCAGATAGGCGAGAAAGAACGAAGAAACTCTTCCCATTATCCCTTGTCCGTGTCTCCTTCAGCTCCGCCTTACTCCGCATGGAGGACAGGTCAGAGGAAGCCTGCGCCTCCATGAGCTGCGTGTGCTTCTTCGGGTCGCGGAGAACGATCTGGGAGTCAGGAAAGGGCTCAACCCTGGCGCCATTATCCATGGCCTGACGGTAGAAGACGGCAGCTTTTGCCAGCGCATTCTCCCTCGCCTGGGGAGTTGTCCCGGTTTTCCCCTTATCCCTCCACTTGATCGCCTCAACGAGGTTATTCGCCGCCTCCTTTAGCGTGTTCTGGTCGAGGAAATCCACCCGCGAGTCCGCGATGCTCGACGGAAGATCCTCGACAGAAACGGAGATATCCCCCCGATTGACCTTATCCGGGTCGAGGCGGAGATAGGATGTTACCTTGGCGTTAGCGCCATCGTTAAGAGCTTGATCCTGACTCCCAAACGTAAGCTCCGTGCCCGGAATAGCTGCGGCAAAGAGGCCACGACGGCGGATGTCCACTGTGCCTTGGAGCGCGTCGAGTTCTGCGATGTTGGCCACTCCGACAGTGGCATCGAGTCCGGGTAGAGAGGCGTCAATCGCAGCTTCAGGTCCCGTAGTAGGGAGTTCGTCGGGACCCTGACCGGTAAGATATGGAACATCCCCCGCAGCCTTCCGAACATCAGAATCTTTAAGCGCCTCATCTGGATGTGACCCATGATAAAGGGAGAAAAACCCGCCGCCGATACCACCTGCAACGAGGGAGTTCAGCCGGCGGGAATTTGCCTCGGGGGATAGGTAGCCGTAATTCTCGTCAATGTAGCTCCGGGTGATAATGTCAGCTTCTTCCTGAAGGGCTTCTGTCCCGCCCTCGGTCGCAGCACCAACTCCCAGCTTTCCGAGCCGTCCGCTTCCTTGGTATATACGATCAAGGAGGTGAGTTGCTTGATTGCCGGTAAGTCCAAGGGATTTTCCTAACATAAGAGGGAAGACACTTTCAAGCGCACCCTTGGCCGAGCCGGCGAGGAGAGACGCCCCCGTATAGATGTCTTTTTGGGAGTCCCATAGCTCCTGCCCAGTCGCAGCGCTCTCTATTCCTGCCGCAGTCGCCACGGCTCCCGCTGTCGAGGCGGGAATGGAGTTGATAATCGCACTCCTCGTCGCCGCCTGGACACCCTTCTTCGCGAGCATCCCTGCCAGCATGTCCGCCGCGCCCGCTCCCGACATGATCGCCGCAATGAACGGGACAGTTTCGCCTATCGTCCCGGCTGTATACCTCAGCCAGGTAGACGGGTCCATGAGCTTGAGCTGCTCGATAGAGGCTATACCTCTTTGCGCCCCACCAGAAGCTATATCGGAGGAGGTCTGCATGAGCGCCTCATCGAGCCCGTGCGTATCCGCCCCAGTCCAGTCTTCAACCTTCCTCACCCCAAACGAAGCAAGAGCAGGAGCGGTCGAAACCACCTGCCTCACGCCTTGTTGAATACCTGCCCCGAGTTCTCCTAGCCAGGTCTCCGCCTTCGCGTTTCCAAATAACGTTGAACTCTCCGGATGTGGAGATTTGTCGCGGATATCCACGGCTTTCACTTCCGGAGCTTCTGACCTGAATTCGGCCCACGGATCATGCTCGGCCGGAGCCTGTGCATTCACCGCCCTAAATTCAGCCCATGGGTCATTCTCAGCCATTACGGGGCAACCCCTCTAGTTACTTTTCCATTATGCTCGAAGAGGAATTTTGTTCCACTTGGGAGCTTCTTCGCATCCGCAGGAGTTTTGATAAACGGAAGACTATCTAACGTCTCCGTCCCCCCCACATTTGGAGCCGTCGCAGGTTTCGCCGGAATGTCCAGCTTCTGCGCCTCGGCGAGGATCGTATTAAACTTCTCCGTCGGATCGATGTCGCCTGTTCCGAGGATGTCCTCCTGGTTAAGGGTTTTCAGCCGTTGGGCGAGGTAGAGCTTACCCTTCGGCCCGAGATTCGCAGAGGCGGCGGCTTCGTCGAGGGTCGTGGGTTGTTTTCCCTTCAACCTCTTAGACCGGGAGGACTCCCCCGATGCGAGGTCCTCGGCAGATGCCCGATAGTTCGCGGCCTTCGCTTTCGACTCCTCAATATCCGCCCCAGTCTTCCCCGTCTTGAGCTTCTGGTTCGCCGCCTCGGTTTGAATTCCCCTCTGTCGATCTTCCTCGTTGGTGTTGAGCTGCTGCGCCCGTCCGGCTGCGGCTGCACCGCCTCCCACAGCTTGCCCTATCTGGGAAAGGGAGTTTCCCCAACTCGGGGTCATCAGGTTCAACCCGATCTGGAGCATCATAGCTTTGAGTGGATCAGCGACTTGAGAGGCTCCCCCAACCGGAACCCTTAGCGTCCCATCGGGACCTGGTACCGCCGCTCCGCCAGGACCACCTCCTCCTGCGAACGGGTTTCTTTCAGGTAGAGGAGGGCCCTCTCCCTCTTCGTCTTCTCCTGGAATATTTTCCGCCGGAGTTTCTTCTTCGCTTTTCGCAGTTGCGTCCTTTTTTTCAGGAAGGGGAACGTCAGATGAGGGAGCATTGTAGTACCTCCTCGCTTCAGCCTCAGCCTTATCACCTTTCAATTTCGTCACGGCGGGGGAGTCACCCGTAAGTCCGAAGGTCAAGCCCCCCATGCTTGGCCCTTGGAGGATAGAGTTGAGGAAGCCTGCTCCGGGAGAAGGGGGAGGAGCTGCACCTCTCAACGGGTTCGGAGAAGGCACCCCCGGTCCTACCTCCGGGGTCGCAGGCGGGCTCCCGAATAGCCAGTCCAAAATCCCCGGCATCTGCCCGAGTGGAGGATTTGCAGCCATTACACACCTCCGGAGAAGAGGGGATTCCTCTGCGGAACCTGCGGCTGCCCCGCTCCAAACATGGAGGTGAGAAGCGCCTCAAGTGAGTTCGGGTCCGCGTGGAAGGAGGGATTTGGGGAAGGAACTGGCGGGTGCATTGTAGGAGCCCTCGGCGTCGGAGCTATCTCCGGGTTGTTCGGAGCAGGCGGAGGTGCCGGCGGGGTAGACATCCTATTCCCCATGCCTTGCGCCTCCTGCATCATCGGAGGAACCTGCGTCATTCCCTGCGACTGGCCTGGACCCCGGATCATATTCGCGAGGATCTCCTCATCCGGGCCCCCCTGCTGGAAGGGATTGCGCTCGGGAAGATCCATCGTCGTGGGCATTTGCGTAAAAGGAGAGCCCCCCATCGGAGCCTCCGTCGTCCCGCCTCCCATCGAAGGACTTGGCATCCCTCCGGAGAACATGGACATGAGCGCCTGCGCCATCATGGAGAGAGGGTCATCTCCCGGAGCGGCCATATCCCCTTTCGTCCCTTGCACTGCTTGCTGCTGAGGTACCATCGCGTCGTTCCTTGTTCCCGTATCGAGTTCAGCTGTGGCCCGATTTCTCGGAGGAGGGGGCTGCTTTCCCTTCGGGGGCTTTCCAAAGATACCCTCTACCTCCCCCCGAGAAGCTCCCGGTTTGCCCATTTCCTGCATAAGGAGGGGGATATTAATGAGCGGGCCAGTTTGATTTGGACCAGGGACGGTTATATAGTCCGCCTGTCCTGGTCCATAGGTTTGATAGCTCTCTGGCCCCCCAAAAAGGCTGTAGAACTTCCCCGGATCGCCGGAGCCCTTACCCGCAACCATTACCTCCCCGCGAGGAGCTGCGCGAACGTCGGCAACTGCGGCACATTTGCCCGCCTCTGCGCAGCCGCGTTGAGCGCCGGATTGATCGTGTCCTCCATACGCTGCAAGAAGGGCAACTGCGTACCAGAAACACCTCCAGAGAACACGGGCTTTGTCGCGGAGGGAGGGTTGACCGCCTGGAACGCCTTCGCGCCGGCGGCGAGGTTTCCGCCTATGCCTCCCCCCGTTCCCGGAGCCGGCGCTTCCCCCAATCCTCCCGGCCCTCCCGGTCCGCCGAAGGCATTTTGACCCAGAAGCATTTGAAGAAATTGATCCATTTTCGCCTCCTACATAAATGCGAGCATTGCGGCGATGCCACCTAGCCCCTGCATAAGAGGGTTGGATTGTGGCTGCGCCCCTGTCACGGTCCCGGTTGTCCCTCCCCCAGGGGTAGCAGCGCTCGCTCCGAGGAGTTGAAGCCCGAGGTTGAAGGGAAACATCTCCTTATCGAACTCTCCCTGGTCCTGTTGCTGGGTAAGAGCCCGGCGTTGCGAGCCCACCGTGTCCTGCGCGACCTGGGGGAATAGGGAGGCGGATTGAGTTTGAGGGGTAAGGGCTATCCCCTTAAGCATGGCGTCGAGATTTTGCCCATACGCTGTGTTGAGGAGCTTGTTCGACGTATCCCCAACCGCCGTCTCGTAGGTCGAGGCTGCATAATCCCCGGCCTGTTTGCTCTTTGAGGAGCCCAATGCACCGGCCTGGATCGCTCCACCCCTCACACCCGGCATGACGACCTTTTGGAAATTCTCCGTAAGGGGCCTAACCGCCGCATCTACAGCACCTTTAAGGTAAGGATTGCTGTCCAGGTTCATCACATCGCCGGACGTGAGGAAATTCGTGGCCTTCCCCGCATTTCCAGCGAGGGTTTCGAGATCCCCCCCCGGTGCAGCCTTGGCGAGAACGCCTTCTTGGCTCTGCGTCTGAGCCGGATCGAACCCCGGGACGGAAGGAGGTGTCGGCGTGTTAGTCGTCGTGGGCTTTATCAGCCCCATCGCCGAGTTCATCAACTCCCTTTGTTCCGGGGAGAGTACCTGCTGCGTCGTCTGCGTTACGTTCGACGTTTTCGGAGGATTCATTCCTTACCTCTTTGATTAAGGAGATCTGGGCAAATTCATATCCAAGAGGTTTGAGAAGCTTGCCCCACGCTGCTCGCCCGTTCACGTAGACGTAATCCGCTTCGATCATCTCGGCGAAGAGGTCAATTCCGGTGAAGAATTTCTCGACGTAGCCTGCTACATTCCACCCTCCACACCATACGACCGTTATGATCTTCGCCCTTGGCGCACAGGCGACTTCAGTGAGGGCGAATATCTCAACAATATCGCCATCTCCGCCGATCCAGAGCTGGTAGATTTCATCCTGGACCAGATTGATAACGTCGGTGGTGGTGAGGAGCGGTAGCCAAAGCTCCGGATGCCTTTCTAGAACAGCCTGAAGTCGAGGGAGATAGGGTTGGGCCTCAGATACGTCAAGAATTTTAACCCAAGTTTGCGCCATGTTCTTCCCCTCCTTCCTCTAATATTTACGTTTAAGGTAGAGCTTAAATGTTAAATCCAACGATATGTTAAGTCCCGACGAAGGCTTACCTACAACGGGTTTTATAAAAGTCATCACGTTGCTAATTACAAAGAGGGTGTTATTGTTATATACACCAGCTCCTCCCGTTACATTAATAATTGGGACGTTGAAATTTATCGGAGTCTCCTCCTCGGTCGAGGCCCAGCTATGTCCAGTTGGTGTTGGGTCTGAACCTGCTTTAACCCCTGAAATTTGAGATATATATGTATCCCAGCCGGTGCAATCGAATTCTTGGCCCTCATCCCCCATATCTACGCTGAGAGGTTTGATAAGGTTTGGCCACGTCAAGGTGATGACGCCGCTTTTCTTATTAAGAGCTATCGCATAGTTGATTATAGACATTAGCCTAACCTATTCCATGTTGAGTTGTAGAAACAATAGATGCCTTTGTTGTCCCCAGGGTTAACTCCTGTTCCGAGAGGGTCCCAGCCTACGCTCTCATTTAGCCCTGGGTTAGGGATACCGCTCGCAAATGCGATAAGTCCTTCACGAGGTTTCGCTGGTGCCGTATATAACTTCTTTAAGAGTAATCCGTCCGCTCCGAAATTGAAAGCGCTCTCAAGGGCACGCTTAACGTCCTCGAGCCACTTCACAACAAGGCTCAGATCACTCCGGGAGGGCGCAGGAGGAAGCTGGATCGGCATTAGTTATCTCCCAGGGGCTGGATATCTACATCATAACCGGAGATCTCAGCTCCCGGATCGAGGGTATAGTGGAGAGCGGGAAGGCGAACGTTGAGCGGGTCCCCTGGTGGGTCGATAAAGTTGAACTCCTGCCCAGGGGTGAAGGTCACGGGGGTGAGGTAGGTCGGATCAGTCCCGATTTGCGGACTTCCCCCGAACTTGACCGCCACAGGACCCCCGGTCACCTTCGGCCAGAGGCGAGTAACAAGGCGATTTTGCTGATAATCAAGGAGTGGGGCTCCTTCCCTGTCCTGCCCGATGATTGCGAGGGCAGTTCTCTCCACAGTAGCGACGAAAGGCGTCCCATTGAAGTCAGTTCCTAGATCACCTTGGAGGAGATGGGTGTGGGATTGGTCCGCGAGGATGAGTTTCCGCCGAGATTCATCCTGATACTGAAGCGGGCCGACGTTGTCGTAGGTTATGGAGGAAGAGAGGCTATCGTAGGTCGTTGTCGACGGAGCTTCGACCACCCCCGTAGCTCCATGCACCGCAACTACATCCCGGAAGGTGATGGTGTTCCTCCGATAGTTCCACACAATCGCGAGATTCGGCACCTGCATACCATTTTGCGGGTAGCAAAACCACACCTCATCCTGCGCGGGATTGTCCACAACGAAGGAGGCTTTGTAAAACTGGGGGTCGATGTCCGCGTTGAGGAATTTCCGGATCTTTTTATCCACGACGCTCGTGAAGTTCTGCCCGTCGAAGAAGCCGAGATCCTGTCCGTTATTCAGGAAGTGAACCTGCGTCCCGTTCATCGGGAGAGTTAACGGCGTAACACATCTCTTAGCTAGAATTCCCGCCGTCTGAAGCTGCGTGTCGAAAGACATAATAAGCTGCCCTCCGATATGCCTCATAATCCAGGTACTTTCCGCCTTGTAGATTATGAACATGTCCCGGAGAGTCATCCCGTCGACGATTTCACCCGAATTCACGTCGGAAAGGTCGAACTCAAGCGCATCGACAGCTGGGTCGGTCTCATCCCAGGAGGTCGGAAGCACCCCCGGCTCCGCACTATCCGACACCAGCACCCTATGCGGGCGAACGTCACCAGGGGCGGAGGTGTTCAAGGCGACGAGGTAGTTTTTATACGACCTAACCACCTCGGCTTTAAGGCTCGCCGGCCATGCGGGAAGGTCTGCGAAGTCCGTGACGAGGGATATCGTCCCCCAATACTGCGGCGTGTCGTTCCCGTTGTTTAGGATGGGCACTCCCTGGAAGATCGTCGAGTTCCAGTCCTCCGGGGCGTCGGCGATGTAGTTCGTAACGCGAGAAAGATCTGCATGAGCGCCCGAATTGTAGCCATAGATCTTACTCCCAGCTCCGATAGCGGTCGCATAGATCCAGAACGACCCCGCCCCGACCTGCACGTTCGTGACATGGGCTGGCGCACCGGAGGGAGGCTCCATAACCTGTGCCTCTCCCGTGAACCTGACCGCTTTATTGTCGATGAAACGAACGTTTCTCGCGTTCGTCCAGGCTTCCGGGGGTTGAGCATGGTCGGGCTCGTCAGACACGATGCCATGCCGGGCGATATTTGCGACAGGGATAACCGGCATTGATGCCCTCCTAGTCCGTTTTGATGATCCACTTAACGTTCACGTTACGCGGACGCGTTTCATTCCCACCCGCAGCGACAGTCGTAAGAGTCGACTGTGACTCAACTCGCGTTGCACCGGAGCCGGTAGGGGAGGAGGAAAGAATTGCGCCGGGGAAATCATGGGTATGGGAGAAAAACTGGTGCCCTTGCTTCGTGCCGACATTAGCTCCGACTGTTGAGTCACCTCGATCGGTACGAGAGGCGCTATCGGGGTCTCGACTAGACCCAGGGTCCATACCCCGCAGGAATTCGCCTCGATAGTCTGGAAGGGTGAAATGGGTACCATCTGCCGCGCCGTACGTCACACCGAGAACTATAAAGAGATTTGGGAAAGAGGCGCGAAGAAGGGAGGAGCCATCACACTCCAACCAGCCTGAGGGCGGTGTTGCCGTCGGCCAAGCAACTATCGACCCAATAGGAGGGGAGAAGGCAAATCCCACCGTCTTAGGGGAGTCATCAAGGAGGACAAGGGACTTTCCCACGTCCGTTGCGACTACCGCAGGGATAGGATCGGTCTCAATAACCGCTTTCCCGTTTTGCTTGTAATACCAAACGACCTTATTCGCCGTCCCTCCGCCACAGAGGACAAGCATAAAATCCCCGATCGCGGTTGTGATGTTAGCGCCGGAGGGGAGTTCAAGATTGGTCGCGTGGTGTGTAAGAATTCGAACGGTGGAGAGGCGAACAAGCTTTTGCTGCCCCGCCACACCGGAGGCGAAGCCGGTTATCGTCGTAGTCCCGAGGAGGTTGGTCGAGTTTGACGCAGCCGCCCAGAGGGCTGGAGTGGCGGAGTCGGCCACGTCAACCCTCGCTTGCTCAAGGTATTTTGCAAGCGTTACGGAGGGAAAAGATGCCTTCAGGACGGCTTTAATCAGCCGCATATGATCGTCCGCTTGTTTGAGCTGGTCGCTTCCCGGAGGGTTCGCCGTGACAAGATCTTCAAGAAACGTTGCGCTTTCGAGAGCCATTTACTGAGTCTCCCCCATAGCCATGCGGCGGTTAGCGAGTTGACGGGCAAGGGTATGATCGGTGATGGACTGAAGCGCCGAGCCCTTTTTCTGCTGGAAGTACTGCATGGCCGTGGCGTCCCGGATTGCATGGGCGTAGTTCTCTCCGGCCATACCTATCAGGACCCACGGGGCGTATTTTAGCCAACGGTTCTCGTCGAGGCCGTCATCCATTAACTCCTGCTTTTGGTAGTAGATCATCTTGTAGGTGTAGGATAGGTCAGGAGTCGGAAAGATACGAAAGTAATCACCGGTGAGAGCGTAGGCGAATTTGAAGCTCGTTCGGTTTGAGGCAAGTTCCGCCGTTGTCATGCGGGAGACCGTCTGCCGGAGATCATCCGCATCGTATTTGTTGAGGAGTTTTTCCCCTCCATCAGGGAGTTGGAGCCACAGGGCGTCCTCCTCATACTCCAACATGAAGTCGGTGGGGAGGAGGATGCGCTCCTCATCGGGAGGGGAGGAGACGGAAGACCTTTCAGTCAGGAGGAACCAGGGGAGAGGTTCAACTGGATAGGTCGTTTCAATCTGCTCCTGCGCATCCTGGATGATTTCGATAATCGTCGCATCGCCGGTTTGGCGAAACCCGCACTGACGCTTGATGATATTTACAGCTCGTTGAAGATTCATGTCTCCTCCGTCCAGGTATCAGAGATAGGGGGCTCTTCTGTCCAAGAAGAGGATATAACCGGGGCCTCGCTCCAGGAGTCGGAAGCAGGGGAAGACTCCTCCCACACCCAATGACGATGGGGGGAAAGGATAGCGTCAAAGCCGGAATACGAGAACAGGCCAAAGTCGGCAGGAAGAGTTATCCCTTTAGATAGGCCTGCGTCCTGACCAGTATAGGTGAACGACCCGAAGGCAGCAGAGATTTTAAGGTCTTGACGTAGGATTGCAGCTTGGCCAGAAAGAGTATAACTTCCCTGCCCAGCGGTTAGAACTCTTCCAACAAATAGCCCCGCCGTCTGTCCTGTGTACGTAAACGAGCCTACGTCAGCGGCAATCGATATTGCACCGGAGGCAACTTTGAACGATGCAACGTTGAGGGCTTTGGTATCGATCCCGGCAGTTACGCCAACGTCATCTGACTGGATACTTCGACCATTTTCCAGTGCTCCGGACCAATATGACCCAGAGGACATAACCATAGTGGTACTGTCAAATACGAGGTCAATATCCTCCGACACCCCAGTCCAAACCGTCGTCATGTCATCGAGATAGGCACGTCCGAAGGTCGCGGCGATCATAACCCCAAACCGAGGGACATCAACGCTTACGCTTACGACCCCATCTCCGCCGATTTCGATAATGCTATCCTGGTCGTAGATAGGAGAGGCTGTATCTGACCCCGTAATTCGATAAGCGTCGAGGCCGTGGATGTGACCGTTAACCGCCGCGCTAGTGCTCCAGGTTACAACGATATTCCCCGAGGTTCCTGTTGGGACGTTTGCCCACCAGAGGCTCGATACGACGCCCTCTACCGGGTCGTTTTGTTGGTTGATTAGCGTCGCCGCGACACCACCAATTGTGATGCTATTAACCACACCGACGCCATCTCCTGCAAGACCGCCGACACCAATGGCGATAATACGGTCGGCATTTGCTGCGCCAAAAGGAACAGAGGCGGAGGTTGTAGTGAAACCCAAAGTACTATCGGTCTCACCACGGGCGAGAAAGGAATGCTTTACGCCGGCAGGGTTATCAACAGATTGTCCAGTAGAGGGGAACGATCCGACGTTTGCCTTAACGTTGAACTTCGCACGGAAGGCTCCGACGATCGTTACCCCCCGAGCAGAGAGCGCGGCAGTCCAGTTGAAAGTCCCCGTCGCGCCGGCAGTGGCTTTAATTGCGGAGGATATTGCTAGGCCAGCGTCACTTCCTCCCGTCGAGCCAACATCCGTATGCTCAGTCCAGTCCGCCTGCGCCGGATCAGTCGCGCGAGCATTGGAGGCGCAGGGGTTAGTCGCGCCTCTCGCCGCACACTCCGCCATGATGAGGAGTTCATCTTCCTCAACAGTCGTTATTGTCGCGGTAGATTGGGTGACGCTAGCTGCGCCAAGGGTAGAAGAAGAGGCTTGATCGAAGACGGGAACGCCTCCATCCGTGCGCCGATAAGCGAGAATTGCACCTCTTGCAATATCGGCTGCTCCCCACGCCCATCCGAGGGCAGGAGCCGAACCCCCTCGAACGATATAGTCCATCCGGCCGGAGGCGATGGAGGCAGTGGTATTGACTGTGTTATTCCCGGAGGCTTGGGACGCGACGTTTGTCCAACCTGCCGGAATTGTTGGGACCGCAGCGGTACGGGAGACGATGCAGGCGACCATAAGGTCACCCGACGCAACGCCCGCCGGCTCAGCGAGGGTAAGCGTCCCCGCTGCGGTTATCTCGGCCTGCGCCCCGACAGCTACGAGGGACCATAGGGACATTCATATTACCTCACGTTGCCTGAATTATCCCGTTCGTCGCGTCGAAGTCGACCGTGAAGGTCTCACCGGAGGCTAAGGTAGGTGAGGAGCCGTAGTCCCACCAGCCGACGAGAGCGTCGTTCGCATGCGTATCGTCATACAAAACGGCGTATTGGAACGGTCCAAGGAACCGGAGGCGGTGAAAACCACATCCGAGCCGACGGCTTTATACGTCCCGGACGTCTGCGCGGAGGAAGAGATGGTCGTTGCGGTCCCCCCCGTCGTATACCCATTTCCGTTCGCGATCTGGGT
>Ga0210377_10000290_pt1 | contig 47398 bp, 27 predicted proteins | sample PLM4_65_b1redo_FD_155480 | JGI IMG/M metagenome (GOLD analysis project Ga0210377, IMG submission 155480) | Groundwater sediment microbial communities from an aquifer in East River, Colorado, USA - PLM4_65_b1 redo | ecosystem: Environmental > Terrestrial > Soil > Riparian zone | place: USA: East...
CAGGCCGGGAGTCTGCTGCCGCCCTGCTCGTCGCGGTCGGCGCCCCCCGTCTCCGCCGCGCAGGATTTCAGGTTCCTTCATTCGCGTTCGTCCACGCGGAGCACCGCCTCTACGAGTTCCTCGCCCGGACCCATGCCGACTCGGCCCATTCACGGTACAACGCCCTTATCCGGCGCCTGGTGAGTTTCGAGCGGGCCTGCGAATGCGGCGGTTAGCGGACGCGGAGCGCATCCGCGCGTTCATGGACGCCGTGGGGCGTGCGGCCAACAAGGAGATCCGCCTGTATTTCACCGGAGGAGCCACGGCCGTCTTGAGCGGCTGGCGCTCAAGCACCATCGATGTCGATATTCTCATGATCCCCGAGGAGGACCGGGTCTTCCGCTTCCCCGCCATCGACCCGGCCTCTTTCCGGCGGGCGGCCGAACGGGTGTGCCGGCCCGAAGATCCGCTACGAACTCCCTGACATCGGTTCGAATTCTTTGCGTCCGGGTCCACCACTTCACGCAGGAGATTTCCTCGGAGTGTGGCATGATCGAGGCCGCCTGCCTCAGCGCTTTTCCGTGGGGGCGCGGCGCTTCAGCTCCTCGAATCGATCGTGTTCTCGTCGGTGAAAAGCGGCCGTGACTCGCCCGGGGTGGATCCCTTCCGCCCCCGGTGGAGATGTACGTCTTGCTTACAGAACCGGTCGCGGAAGCGACGAAAGCTGATTCAGATCCGCCGTCACGATCCCCCGCAGAGCTGCGGCATCAGTCGAATTGTGCGCGCGGAAGGCCCCCGCGCGGTGCGGACGGTTCGCCGGTCTCCCGGTGGACTACGCGGGCGCGAACGGCTCACGCCATCGACCGGACCACCGCGAGCGCTGCGGCCACTTCCTCCGGGGTGTTCATGATCCCGGCCGCGAGGCGGGGATAGGTCGGCTTGTAGGGCGACGTGCTGGCGATGATGCGGTGCTCGAGGAGCGTCCGCACGACATCGGACGGTGCGTGGTCCCGGACTTCGAACGCGTTGATCCCGGCCGACATCGAGCGATCGCGCGGGGTGTGCAGGGTGACGTGCTTCATCGATGCGAGACCCTCCTTGAGCCGGCCGTTCAGGGTCGCGATGCGATCCGCGATGCGGGCGCGGCCAATCTGCTGGTGGAAGCGGAAGGCCTCGACCGTCGCCCACTGGTGCTCGTACGCGAAGAAGCCGCCCGGGCTGGCCTGGGACGCCCGGGTCGGGCCTGCCGGTGGGCGGCCGTCCTCCCACGCCAGGTACGATTCGTCCGCCATGAAGCTCGGGATCGTCGGCGTCACCAGCGCCCAGTTCGCGGGCCGCGCCCAGATGAGACCGGTGCCGCGCGGCGCGAAGATCCACTTGTGGGTGCCGGCGGCGAAGAAGTCGCACCCGAGGGAGGGAACCGATTCGTCCACGGCGCCCAGCCCGTGCACGCCGTCGACGACGAGCAGCGCCCGATCAGCCTCGCCGCGGCCGTGGTTGATCGCGGCGATCGCGTCGGCCATGGCGCGGATCGGCAGCCGGACGCCGGTGGAGGAGTGCACCCAGGTGATGCCGATCACCCGGACCGCAGGCGTCACCGCGGCCCGCAGCCGGGAGACCACCTGGTCGACCGAGACCGTGGCGCCGGTGTCGTAGAGCGCCACCTTGCGCACGGTCCCGCCCCACTTCTCCGCCGCCAGGCGGATCGACTCGTGATGCGAGTAGTGGTCGTGGACGGTGGTGAGGATCTCCTGTCCCGGCTTCAGACGCAGGCCGTTGTAGAGCAGGGCGAGCCCCATCGTCGTGCTGCCGGTGAGCGCGATCTCGTCGGGCGCCCCGCCGATGTACCCGGCCGCGGCGGCGCACACCTGCAGCCACAGCTTGTCCTTGTCAGCCTCGAACATGTGCCCTTCGAGGTATCCGAACGGGTTCTCGTCGAGGGCGCGGCGGTAGGTCTCGATCGCCTGGCGCACCGGCGCCGGGTGCGACGCGATGAAGAAGCTGGAGAGATGGGCGTAGTCGGGAGCGAGCCGGAACTGGGCGCGCACCGAGGCCCAGTCATCGGGGCGGAACGCGGGCGCGGTCTCGCCGGTGGCGGCGGGATGTGGCGCGGCCGCGGGCTGTCGCGCGGCCGCCGGCGCTGTGGCGGCGGCGGCGATACCGGCCCACGAGGCGCGGCCGAGACCCAGGCCGGTCGCGGTGAGCCCCGACCCCCGGAGAAAATCACGACGCGTGAAGGGCATGGTGGCCTCCCGATCGAGCGGCGCACAGGGTACACCACCCGACCGGGAGACCGCCCCCCGGGCCGGCATCACCCGGGCCGGCATCACGCCGGCATCACGCCGACATCGGGCAGGCGGCGCGCGGTGTCCGGGCGCGGCGCTGGAACCGGGTCCGCAGAAGGGCCGTGGCCTCGTCCTCGAGTTGCCGGACACGCTCCCGGCTCAGGTGCAGCATGACGCCGATCTCATTGAGCGTGCGCGGCCGCTCGCCGCCGAGACCGTAACGCAGACGCACCACCTTGCTCAGCCGCGGCTCGAGCGACGCGAGCATCGACTGCAGCTGGCCGAGCAGCTCCTTGAGAATCGTCGTGCTCTGCGGCGAGTCCGCTTCGTCGGCGGTCAGGATGTCCGCCAGGCTCTGCGATCCGCCCTCCGCCCGCGGGGCGTCGAGATCGACGGTCGTCACCCTGGATTGCAGGATGTCGCGCACCCGGTTCTCCGCCAGGTCGGTCCTGGTGGCCATTTCTTGAAGGGTCGGTTCGCGTCCGAGCTCGTCGGCCATGGTCCGGCGGGTCTGGGCCAGATGGCTCCTGAGCCGCATGTAGTAGTCGGGGATCCGCACCGACTGGGTCAGCGCCGGGATCTCCCTCAGGATCACGCGGGTGATCCAGATGCCGGCGTAGCTCGATAACCGCACACCGCGGCGCGGGTCGAACCGGTCCACCGCCTCGAGCAGGCCGATGTTGGCGGCCTGGACCAGGTCGGCGAGCGGCGCGTCGAAGCCGGACATGCGCCGGGCGAAGTGGAACGCCAGGCGCAGGTTCCGGGTGATGAAGATGGAGCGCGCCGCTGCGAGGCGGTCGAGCAGCGCCCGCGCCCGCCGGGCCGCGCACCTGAGCCCCACGCCGGGGTTTAGATCAGCTACCTGTTCGAGCCGGGTGACGATCGTCTCGAGCTGGACGAACGCCATTTCGGGAGTCGGATCGGCGCCATCGAGGACCGCGCCCAGGTGTGGCTCGGGGAGCCGGTCGATCGATCGCACCAGTCGTTCGCGGACGCGCCGCATGCGGAGCGCCAGCTGCGTTTCGGCGGCCGCGGCCAGCGGGACGCAGGCGCCGAGAGCCTGCATGTACTGCCCGAGCGCCGTGTCGTGACGACGGGGATTTGTTTTCATAGTGTCCCATTCATACGGGGCACCGATGACAGGCACATCAAAGGCACATGAAAGGTTTGTCATCTGGGCGCGGAGCGGTTGCGCCGCGTCGATCGCGGGGGCTACCATGAGCCCATGAGGATCCTGATCGTCGAGGACGAGCGGCGCCTCGCCGCGTTCCTCAGGAAGGGCTTCGAAGCCGAGTCGATGGCGGTGGACGTCGCGCTGGACGGCAACGAGGGGGCGGATCTGGCGCGCGAAGCCGACTACGACGCCATCGTGCTCGACCTGATGCTGCCCGGGAAGGACGGCATCGCGGTCCTCAAGGAGATTCGCGCCGCCGGCAAGTCGACGCCGGTCCTGATCCTGTCGGCGCGCGGCGAGGTCGAGGATCGCATCCAGGGACTGAACCTCGGCGCCGACGACTACCTCCCCAAGCCGTTCGCGTTCGCGGAGGCGCTGGCGCGGGTGCGGGCGCTGATGCGGCGGCCGGCGACCGACGGCGAGCGCGGCGCGGCCATCCAGGTCGACGATCTGAGCATCGACATCCTCACCCGCAAGGTGACGCGCGCCGGGCGGGCCATCGAGCTGACCAACAAGGAATTCCAGCTCCTCGAGTACCTCGTGCGCCACAAGAACCGCGTCCTGTCGCGGGTGCTGATCATCGAGCACATCTGGGACATGCAGTTCGACGGCGGCACCAACATCGTGGATGTCGTGATCAACCGCCTGCGGCGCAAGGTCGACGATGGCGCGAAGCGCCCGCTGATCCGCACGGTTCGGGGCGTGGGCTACGTCCTGGAGGAACCGCCCCGTGATGATCCCCGCTAGGTTCCGCTCGCTCCGGGCCGTCCTCGCATTCTGGTACTCGTCCGTCCTGATCGTCGCGTACGTGGTCTTCGGTGTCACCGTCTACGCCTACCTCCGCTACGAGGGTCGGCGCGCGATCGAGCGCGGTCTTCAGGCCCAGGTGACCTGGATCTCCGATCGGGTGACGACCGGGCTGCGACCTGGTGCGATGCCGGCGCCGCTCTCGGACCTGCCCCAGGAGATCCGCGATCAGATCCGGCGGCACCTCGACGAGGAAGGCGACAACTACGCCGTCCTGATCCGATCCCGGGACGGGCGGGAGTTCTACATGGCGGGAAACCGCGCCGCCCTCGACGCGCCCCGCAAGCCGCCCGTCGCCGGGGCGACGGTGCTGGCGTCGATCGACCGCGGCGCCGGCGGAACCTACAGGGTTGCCAGCCTGTCGCGCGAGACCTTCGAGATCCACGTGGCGGTGCCCGAAGAGCACATCCGGCGGGTCCTGTACAACACGAAGGCGATCATGTTCCTGCTGGCTCCGTTCGTCCTTCTGGTCGGCTCGATCGGCGGCTGGCACCTCGCGCGATCCGCCCTGCGGCCGATCGATCAGGTGATCGCCATCGCCGAGCGGCGGACCGCGCAGAACCTGGGCGAGCGGATGCCGGAACGCGACGTCGACGACGAGCTGGGTCGGTTGATCCGCACGCTCAACCGCACCGCCGATCGGGTGACGGCCTCGTTCGAGCAGATCAAGAACTTCTCGTGGAACGTGGCCCACGAGATGAAAACACCGCTGACGATTCTGCGCGGCGAGGCGGAGCTGGCGCTGGCCGGCCCGCAGACCCCCGAGGATGCGCAGCGCCTGTCGACCACCTATCTCGAGGAGACCGTCAGGCTGTCGGGTATCGTCGACGATCTGCTGACCCTGGCGCAGGCGGACGCGGGGCAGGCGCACGTCGACCGCAAGCCGGTCCGCGTCGAGGACCTCATCGAGGACCTGCGCGACGACGCGGCGATCCTGGCGACGGAGAAGAACCTGCACGTCGATCTGCCCGAGAATGCTTCTGCGACTGTCCTCGGGGATGCCGCCCGGCTCCGCCGCCTCTTTCGATCGCTTATCGCCAACGCCGTGCGCTACACCGACAGCGGCGGCACGATCCGGATCCGCTCCCGGCGCGAGGGCGGCAGCGTGCGCATCTCCATCGAGGACACGGGGATCGGGATCCCCCCCGAGAGCCTGCCGCTGATCTTCGACCGGTTCTACCGCGCCGATCGGGCCCGGTCGCGCGATCGCGGCGGCTCCGGGTTGGGGTTGTCGCTGGCCCGCTGGATCGCCACATCGCACGGCGGCACGATCACGGCCGAGAGCACGGTGGGCCGTGGCAGCACCTTCACCGTCACCCTGCCGCTGGCCGCCGCATAGTCCGGCGGCCTCCAACAGCCGCGGGCGGCGCCCGTGGCGCTACTCCACCGCGGGGTCCGCGAATCGCGGGTCGCTGACGAAGCGCTCGTCGGTCAGGTTGTGCAGAAACTCGACGAGGTCGCGCGTCTCGGTATCGCTGATCGCGAATCCCGTGAGCGTCGACGCCCCGCGCGGGCGGCCGGCGCCGCCGGCCCGGCCGCCGCGGGCGTAGGCGGCCACGACCTCCTCGAGCGTCGTGACGCTGCCGTCGTGCATGTAAGGGGCGGTCAGCGCGATGTTCCGCAGCGTCGGTGCCTTGAATTTCCCCATGTCACGCCGGTGGCCGGTCAGCTGTTCGAGACCGGTGTCGTCCGCCGGGTAGGCCCCCTTGCCGTCGAGGTTGTACAGCCCGGTGTTGTGGAAGAGCGGCCGTGGCGCTTCAGGAAACCCCGCGGTGCCGTCGTGGTCGATTGGCCCGGAGAATGTCGGACCGGCGTGGCAGCGCGAGCAGGCCAGGCGATCCGAGAAGAACAGCCGCATCCCGCGCCAGGCCGCGTCGCTCAGGGCGGTCATCTCCCCCCGGTAGACCAGGCGGTCGTACGGCGCGTCGCCCGAGATCAAGGTGCGCTCGAACGCCGCGATCGCGCGCGTGACATTGTCGAGCCGGATCGGCCGCGCCTCCTCCGGAAAGGCCATCGCGAACAGCGGCGGATAGAGCGGTGCGTCCGCGAGGCGCGCGATGAGCTCGTCCTCCCGGCCGCCCATCCCCATTTCGACCGGGTGCGTGCCGAGCATCGGGACGAGTGCCTGGTCCTCCAGGCGGCGCAGGCGCGGGTCCGCCCAGGTCAGCGACACCTGGTAGCCGACGTTCGCCAGACTCATCGCGCCGCGCCGGTGCGGCTCGCCGGTCGAGCCAATCCCGCGCGCGCGGCCGTCGGTGAAGGCGCGCGCCTGCCGGTGACAGGTGGCGCATGCCTGGGTGCGATTGCCCGAGAGCCGGACGTCGTAGAAGAGCCGGCGGCCCAGATCGACCTTGGCCGCCGACATCGGGTTGTCGGCCGGCACGCGCGGAGTCGGGAAACCGGGCGGGAGGCGCCACTCCCAGGCGGCCGACGGGGGGACTGCCGCCGCGACCGGCATCACCGCCGCGATCGGCACCACTGCCGCGACCAGCAGCGCCGCGGCCATCGCGACAAATCGGCTCAGGCGGCCGGGTCGCCGCCGGGGTTCCGGACGCCCGACATGGTCGCGCACGTCACCAGCGCGCGTCCTTCGACGGCAGGAGGGCGGTTGTCTGGCGCGCGATCTCCAGGCGCTGCGACAGCCAGGTCGAGAACTCCTCGATGGACTTCGGATCGACACCGGCCGGATCCTGGCGCCTTGCATCGACCCACTTCGTCATCGCAGAGGATAGCTCGTCGGCGCGCTTGCGGTCGGCGTTGAACAGCTCCATGTAGGCCGCCTTGGCGTCGTCGAGCCGGCCGAGCCCCAGGTACGCCTCACCACGGTATTCGATGGCCGGCGTATAGCCCGGCTTGATCTCGAGCGCTTTCGCGTACGCCGCCAGCGATCCCTCGAAGTCGCCCAGCCGGCGCAGCACATACCCGAGGGCGCCCTGGGCGGGGTACATGGTCGCGTCCTTCTTGACGGCGTTCTCGAAGTTGCCGCGCGCCTTCCCGTACGCCTTCCGGGCGTCGGTCTCGAGCCTGGATCGTTTCTTCGGGTCGGTGGCGGTCCCGGCCTCCGCCCTGAGCCGGTCGGCCTTTTCCTGCTGCTTGAGGCCGTCGTTGTACTGCATCTCGGCCATTTGCTGTGGTGTCAAGCGCGGCGAGCTCGCCATGCCCGAGCCGCCGCTCACCGGAGCGGAGCCGCCGCCGCTGGCCCATGCCATGCCCGCCGTCATCACCACTATCGCGGCCGCGATCGGGATCATCCTGGCCATCGAAGCCCTCCTGGGGAGAAAAACGGCCCGGGCGGGTGCGGACCGGGCGCCCACGAGATTAGCACGGCTCCCCCGGCCGCAACCTATACTGCCGCGTACGATCGCCTCCCCGGCGGTACCGCGGGGGCCTTCACGATGGAGGTGACGCGGATGAAAGCCCTGCGGAGATCTCTCCCACTGTTCGCGCTTCTCGTGGCGCTCGCGGCATGGCTGCCGGGCGCTGCTGCGGCCACGTCGAAGTCGGACGAGCCCGAGCCGTTCAAGCGGATGTCGATCAAGGAGGTCGAGAAGATGCTCGGCCAGCCGAACGTCTTCATCTACGACGGCAACAGCGATGAGACGCACGAGAAGGGGCATGTGCCGGGCGCGGTGAACCTGTACAGCGGCAACATCAAGGAAGGCGTCCTCCCCGCCGACAAGGACGCCACCCTCATCTTCTATTGTCAGAACACCTATTGACACGAGTGCCACAGTGCGGCCCGGAGGGCCGTGCAACTGGGGTACCGCGACGTCTCGATCATGCCGAAGGGGATCGACGGCTGGATCAAGAAAGGCCGGAGGATCGCAAAGGGAGGGCAGCCCGGCTGATCAGTCCGCGGCGTTCTTCCGGGCCCGGGCCACGAGCGCCTCGAAGGCGGGATCGCCGCGCAGGCCCTTGAGGTCGGGGTCGGTCGCCATGCTGTCCGCCCGCGAGTATCCGTGCGCGACCGCCTGGCCCAGCCAGTCGAGGGCACCGGAGCGATCGCCGCGCCGGGCGACCAGGCATCCCAGGTTGTAGCGGGTCGAGGTCGTGAGCGGATGATCCTCCCCCAGCGCACGGCGCGCCTTGTCGATCGCCTGACGGAGCAGGGCCTCGCCGTCGGCGGCGCGCCCCTGAGCGGCGAGAATGCCCGCCAGAGCGTTCACGCTCATGAGGGTGTCGTAATGGTCCTCACCCAGGACGCGCCGGCGCCTGACGAGGACATCGCGGTAGATCGCCTCGGCGTCGGCATGACGTCCCTGGACGTCATAGAGCCCCGCGAGCCTGTACTCCGCGCTCATGGTGAAGGGGTGATCTTCGCCCACGGTACGGCGCAGCCGGTCCAGCGTCTCCCGATCAATCTGCTCGGCCTCGGCGAAGCGGTGCTGCTGGCGATACACGTCCGCCAGGTTGCCCGCGGTGACGTTGGTGGTCGGGTGATTCTCACCCAGGACGCGGCGCGCCTTTTCGAGCGCCTCACGGTAGAGCGGCTCGGCCTCGTCCCAGCGCCGCGTCATGGCGTGGAAATTCGCCAGATTGCCCATGCTCGCGATCGTCAGGTAAGCGTCCTCCCCCGACACGCGCCGACGCGCCTCGAGCACCTGGCGTGCGAGCTCTTCCCCTTCGGCATAGCGCCCCTCGCGGCGATACACCTCGACGAGACCCGACATGGCCAAAAGCGTGTCGGGGTGCTCCTCCCCCTGGAGGCGGCGCCGGACGGCGACGAGCCGCGTCCACAGCGGCTTCGCCTCCGAGGTGCGACCCACCTCGGCGTAGTGAAAGGCGAGGCTCTGCATCGATCGGAGGGTGTCGAGGTTTTCATCCCCCAGGAGTCGGCGCTGGGTCTCGAACGCCTGCTCCAGGATCGGTCCGGCCTCGCGAAACAACCCGAGGTTCGCATAGACGTTCCCCATCGCGCCCATCAGCCGTGCCTGGACCTCCGGCTCGTCGGCCAGCTCCTTGCCGATCTTCTCGAACCCCTTGTCGAGAATCTCCCGCGCCGTCACGGTGTTCCCCCTCGATTGGTTCGGGTCCGACACCGCGAACAGGCCGATCAGGAAGTCCGAGATCTTGAGCGCGGTCCTGGCCTCGCGGTTGGCGCGGTCGCGCTCGGCGGCGATGCGCCGGGCCTGCATTGTCGTGACGACCGCGAAGCCGAGCAGCGCGATGAGCGCCATCGCCGCGGTGGCAAACGGGAGCCTGTGCCGTGCGACCAGCTTGCGGATTTGATACGCCGCGCTCGGAGGGCGGGCGAGGATCGGCTGGCCCGCGAGGTAGCGGCCGAGGTCTTCGTCGAGCGCGGCGACGGACGCGTAGCGGCGCCCCGGCTCCTTCTCGAGCGCCCGGAGGACGATCACCTCGAGGTCGTGGTCGAACTTCACCCTGCCGCCCGCGGCGGGGCGCAGCGGCCGCGGTGCCACCTCGCAGACGATCCGGGCCGCCTCGGGGAAATCGGCGCCGTCCAGGTGGTAGGGCAGCCGGCCGGTCAGCATCCGGTACGCGATGACACCGAGGGAGTAGACGTCGGTGCGGACGTCCACATCGTCCCGGCGGCCGCGGACCTGCTCGGGGCTCATATAGGGGAGAGTCCCCTGGATGCGGCCGATCGCCGTGACCGCCGTCACGGCCTCCGCTTCGGGATCGGTGATCCGGGCCAGGCCGAAGTCGAGGACCTTGATGTCGGGCGCGTCGTCAGTCCCGTCAGCCTGCCGGGGCAGGACGAGGATGTTCGACGGCTTGAGGTCGCGGTGGATGACGCCGCGTTGATGGGCGTAGGCCACGGCGGCGCAGATTTTCCGGAACGTCGCGAGCCGGCGGCGCAGGTCGCGCCGCGTCGTCGCGCCGCCGCCCGCCTCCAGGTGCTCGGACAGCGTCCGGCCCTGCACCAGCTCCATGGCGAAGAAGTGCTGCCCGTCCTCGGTGGAGCCCGATTGGTAAATCGAAGCGATGGACGGGTGCCTGAGGCGTGCCAGGCTGTCGGCTTCGCGCTGGAACATGCGGACGGCCTCGGCGTCGATGTGCCGTCCTCCCAGGATCACCTTGAGCGCGACCGGGCGCCGCGGCTGCTGCTGCTCGGCCTCGTAGACCACCCCCATCCCGCCGCGGCCGATCTCGCGCACCACGCGGTACGGGCCGATCGACGTGCCGGCAAGGCGGGTTGCGTCGGGGGCGGCTTCGGCGTCTTCGCCGGGCGGCGGTGCGAGGGCGGAGAGGTCGACCGGGGCGTCGAGGAAGGCTCCCGCTTCCGAGTCGGCGCTCAAGAGGTCCTCGATCTCGCGGCGCAGGCCGGGATCCCCTGCGCAGACCTGGTCGAGGAAGGCAGGCCGCAGGCCGGGAGCCAGACCCAGCGCCTCCTCCAGAAGCGGCGCGATGATCCGCCAGCGATCGGGCGCCGGGAGCGGCGTCACATCGCCTCTGCTTGGGCGAGCGCCCGGTAATGGACGGCGCGCGGCCTTTCGGTCATGCCTTCACGTTCCATCGCGTGTTGGAGCAGGCCAGGAGCGTGTCCGGGTAATAGGATGGGTCGCGTTCGCGGCCCCATGCTTCGTTGCTCGTCGTCTTCGATGCGCCCACATCGATTCCTCCTCGCGCCTCGCCTGGGACCCGCAAGCCCCATGCGCGCGACCCATCCTATTACTCGGACACACTCCTCGCCACTTTCGGCGACCCCTACAAGAGGCGCGGCGGCCACCTGGAGGAGGCAACCCCCGGCCGCCCGACCCCGACCAATGAACAGCGGACGTCCTGGGCGAGGCGAACGATGATGTCGATGGTGCGGGAGATGCGTGCGACGCCTGGACAATCTGCGCTGTGCGCGACCACTCCTCAAGGGCACCCAGGCGCGCGATCCGCTGCCCCCCGGGCCCTGCGGGGGGGGGCTGAGGTGGCCCGGCGGCACCAGGGCTGTCTCATCACGTCCGCGGAACCTCGTGCTTCAGGTTGCGCCGGAATGGATCTCCGGGTACCTTGCCTGCACCGTCAGGCTGGATGCTCGACCCCGGAGACCGCACGTGGCAGTGGAACCGCCCGCATTGAAGGAGGACCTCGCCCGCGCGTTCCTCGAGGGGGACCCGGGAGTCGTGCGCGACGTGGATGAGTGGATCGCCGTGGTCCTGCGCTCGGAGTTTCGCGCCCTGACGGCCGACTGGGAGGATCTGAGGCAGGAGGCCCGCACCCGCGTCTTCGCCTGCCTGACGGCCGGCCGCTTCAACGGCCACTCGTCCCTTCGGACCTACGTGCACCGCATTGCCCGCAACGTCGGCATCGACCACTCCCGCAAAGCCTACCGCCGGTGGGAGGTGCCACTTCTCGCCGCCGGGCAGGCCGCGACGGCGGGCGCTGCCGGCCATCCTCTCGAACGCGTGGTGGCGCGCGACCTGATTGCCAAGCTCCTCAGGGGCGCGACGCGCGGCGATCGGCGTCTGCTCGAACTGCTCTTCATCGAGCGCCTGTCGTACACCGAGGCCGCGGCGCTCCTGCGCGTGCCCGAGGGCACCCTCAAGGCGCGCGTGTTCCGCTGCCGGCTCAAGGTCCTGAAGGTCTGGCGACACATGACCGCGGCGGACGGAGGCCAGCCATGAGGAACCGGACCTGCCGGCACGCGGCCGGCCACCTGCTGCCGTACCTCGTGAATGGCAGCCTCGAGGGGAGCGAGGCGGACGCGGCGCGTGCCCATCTGGACGAGTGCGCCGACTGCACGCGCGATTTCGAGGACCTTTCGGCGATCGCCGCCCTTCTCGAGACCCATGGCCTGCCGGTGCCTGCCGACTCCCGGTCCGCGGGCCGAAGGCCCGGGGGACGCCGCGCCCTGTTCGCGCTCGCGGCGGCGCTGGTGGTCGTCGCGGCCCTGGGACTGGTGTGGACGGTCCGGCGGGGCATCCCCTGGCCTGACGGCCACGAGGACCCGGGCGGCCAGGAGATCGTTCTGGACCTCGGCGTCGGCCCGCAGCGCGGCACCGGCACCCTTCCCGCTCTCGTCCCGATCGCGGGTGCGCGGACGGCGCGGCTGACCTTCTTCGCCCCGGTCGATGGCGGAGAGACGCCGGCCGCCGAGATCCGGGGGCCCGGAGGGGTTCTCGTCGTTCCCGCCCGGCCGCTGCCTTCACCCGACGACACCGGGCGGTTCAGCCTGACCGCGCCGCTGGGCGGGATGACCGTCCCGGGTACGTACGAGCTCGTGGTGCGCCGCACCCTGGCCGACGGCGCGGTGCGGAGCTACCGCTTCCCCTTCGAAGTGACGCCGGGACCCTGACGGAGGCGACGTCGTGTACCGACCGTCACGCAATCTCCCGAAAGCGCGGCGCGCGTCGCTCGCCGGCCGCATGCGCTGCGGGCTGGCGCTCGCGTCTCTCATCGCCCTGCCCTGTCTCGGGCAGGAGCCACAGCCGGCGATTGAAGACTCACTGCGGGCGATCGCCCGGCTGGCCGACGACGGCCGGTTCGCAGAGGCCGAGAGTCAGGCCCGGTCCCTTTTGGATCGTGTCGAAGGGCAGGGCGGGCCCGACTCTCCCGCCGCCGCCGCGGTTCTCGACGGGCTCGCGCATGTCATGACCCAAAGCGGCAAGGCCGCCGCCCCCGAGACCCGCGCCTTCGCCCATCGTGCCCTCGACATCAGAAGCCGCACGCTCGACCCCACGCACCCTGACCTGGCCCGGAGCTTTCTCACTCTCGGATCGGTGCTGTACTACGCCGGCGACTACCAGGAGTCGGCCGTCCAGCTCCGGCGCGCGCTGGCGATCCAGGAAAAAACCCTCGGCGGGGACACCCCGGCCGCCGCCTATACCATGCAGGTCCTGGCGAGCGCGGTCGCCGAGATCGGGGATCTCCCCGGCGCCCGCGATCTCTACGCGCGCGCGCTCGCGATCCAGAGGAGCGCGCTCGGACCCGCGGCGCTCGACACACTGACGACGCTGAACAACCTCGCGGCGACGCTCACCGACCTGGGCGACCTTCCCGCGGCCCGCGTCCTCTACGATGAAGCCGTTCCCTCCGCCGAGGCCGCCCTCGGCTCCGATCACCCCACCCTGGGGATGCTGCTCGACAATTTCGGCTCGCTGCTCCAGGACCTGCACGAAGACCAGGCGGCCATCGCAGCCCACAAGCGCGCGCTGGCGATCCGGGAGAAACGCCTTGGACCCGACCATCCGCAAGTGGCCTGGAGCCTGTCGAACCTCGCCGCGGTGCTGTTGCGCACCGGCTCCACCGACGAAGCGCGGGGGCTCTACGCGAGGGCTGTGTCCATTCGCGAAGCCCGGCTCGGGGCCGATCATCCGTTCCTGGCCATCTCCCTCACCGGCCTCGCCGACGTCGAGTTCGCCGACGGACGGCTCGACGCCGCGCGTGCGCTGTACGAGAGGGCCTTGAGCATTCGCCAGGCAAGCCTCGGCCCGGGCCACCATTTGACCGCCCGCAGCCAGGTGCGGCTGGCGCGCCTCGAGTACGCCGCCAACCGCTACCCTGCCGCCCTGGCGATCGCTTTCGACGCCGAACAGTCCATCTGCGCCGACCTGCGCCGCGCCGCCCGTGTTCTTCCGGAAAGGCAGACCCTCGCCTACCGGGAGGTCCCGTATTCGGCTCTCGATCTGATCCTGACCGCATCCATCTCCGACGGAGCCGCGCGCGCCAACCCTGACCTCGTGGCGCGTGCCTGGGACCGTCTGGTCCGGTCGCGGGCGCTCATCCTCGACGAGGTCTCGGGCCGGCACCGGATTGTGCTCGAGACGCAATCGCCCGAGGTGACGACGCTGTGGGAGACGTTGCAGACCCGACGCCGGACGCTGGCAGCGCTTCTGGTCGGCGGGGTCGATCCGGCGGGATTGGGTGACGCGCGAAAATCCTACGAAGCGGCCCGGGCCGGCGTCGACGATGCCGAGCGTGCCCTGGCCCTCAAGAGCGCCACCTTTCGGGGCGAGCGGCAGACGCGCGTCGCCGGCCTCGACGAGGTGCGCGCGCATCTCCCGGCCGGCAGCGCCCTGCTGGCCTACGCGCGGCTGCGCCGGTTTCGTGGCCCGGCGTTGCCCGAGGAGCCGCAGTACGTGGCCTTCGCGCTCGCCGGCGCGGGCGGTCGGGTGCGCGTCGTCCCGCTCGGCCGGGCGGATCGGATCGACGGGTTGATCGCCGCCTGGAGGCGGGAGGTCTCCTCGCCGCCGGCCGGGCCGCAGAGCCTGGCGCGCTATCGCGGCGCCGGCGCCGAGTTGCGCGCCGCGGTCTGGGACCCCGTCGCCACAGTCCTCGGCTCGCCCCGGCGGCTGTTCGTCGTCATGGACGGCGACCTCAATCTGGTCAGCCTCGACACCTTGCCATACGGGGCCGACTCGTACCTCATCGAGAGCGGTCCGACACTGCAATATCTTTCGGCGGAGCGCGACCTGGTCCGCGGATCGACGGACGGCGCCGCGGGGCGCGGGCTTCTCCTGGTGGGCGGACCCGACTTCGATGCCCCGGCCGCGGAGTTCGGGGCGCTCCTGGCCGGGCTCAAGACCCGGCCGGCGGAGGGTGGTGCCGACGCCGGTGTCGGTGCGGCGGAACCCGCCATCTATCGCGGCCAGGCCCCGAATTGCTCCGCCTTTCGCGACATCCGGTTCGCACCGCTGCCCGGAGCCGGCGAGGAGGCCACGGACGTCGCGCGTCTCTGGACCAAGGCCGCCGCGGCCGGGACGGCCGCGCAGCCCGTCACCATCCTGACCGGCCGGGAGGCCGGCGAGACCGCGTTCAAGCGTCTGGCCGGGGGTCGCCGGGTGCTGCACCTCGCGACCCACGGGTTCTGGACCGGCGACACCTGCGCCGCCCCCGGCGCGGGACTCGCGCTGGCGGGGGCGAATCTCCGGGGTCGAGCCGATGCGCTGGTGGACGGCGACGACGGCGTTCTGCTCGTGGATGAGATCGCCTCTCTGGATCTGCGCGGGGTCGACCTGGTCGTCCTCTCCGCCTGCCAGTCCGGGATCGGGGCGATGGTTCCGGGTGAAGGTGTGTTCGGCCTGCGCCGCGCCTTCCAGATCGCGGGCGCCCGCTCGCTGCTGATGAGCCTGTGGCCGGTCGGAGATCACGATGCGCGCGAGTGGACCGCCGCGCTGTACAAGGCCCGCGCCGCCGGAGCGGGCACCGCCGACGCGGCCCGTGCGGCCGGTCGCGCGTTGGTCGAGGCCCGCCGCCGGTCGGGTGTCGGCACGCACCCGTTCTTCTGGGGCGCCTTCGTCGCGGCCGGCGACGGGCCCTAGGTGGTGTCTGCGCACTGAACTTCGTGACCGCAACCGGACTGCCCTGTCAACCGACCAATCGCATGGAACAGCGCGGTTTACCCATCATCCGGGCGACAGGGGGATGAATTCAGCCCCCGGAGGCGACATCATGGATTGGCAGACGAGGCCGAGGCCGCTCTCACTTCTCTTCGCAGCGGTCGTATTCCTCCTGATCCTCGTGGCCGGCGGACCGGCCTCGAGGGGGGTGGAGCCGGGGCCGGGGGCCGGCGTGCCGTCCCGATCCGCCGCCTCCAAATCGGGTCCATGGATCGAGCCCCTCGTGCGCGAGGTCCTGGAATCATCGGGACGCGCCGTGGTCCATGTCGTCCTGAAGGAACACCGCCTCGTGCCCAAGCGTCCGACCGCGGTGGAGCGGAGCCGCTACCTCGAAGACGTCGCCGCGGCGCACGCCGCTATTGGTCCCCGCCTGCGTGCCGCCGGCGTGCGGATACTCTCGCAGCGCCGCTGGTCGTTTGCCTTCACGGCCGAGATCGACTCCGACGGGCTGCGAGCCCTGTCCACGATCCCCGGGGTCGAAAAGATCTACGCGAACAGGGAGAGGACCAGCCTCATGGTGAACAGCCTGCCCCTTATCCGTGCGGACATCCTGAAGGCGCACGGGTTCCGCGGCAGCGGAATGAGCGCCGCCGTGATCGATACGGGGATATTCCTCGAAAACCCGGCATTCGGGACCTGCTCCCAGCCGGGGAGTCCGGGGTGCCGGGTCCTGGCGGGCCTCAACTTCTGCGACAGTCCCGTGTCGACCGACATCGTGGATCTGGAGAACCATGGAACCCCCGTGGCCGGGATCATCTCCTCCGAAGAAGGCATGGCTCCGGACGCCGGGCTCGTGGTCCTCAAGATAGAACGGAACCCCGAGGGTGTTGCCTGTTCGGCCTGGGAGCCGGTGGCTGATGCGATGGAGTGGATCCTGGACCACCATGCCGATTACGACATCAAGGTCGTCAACGTCAGCCAGGAGGGCGTGGGGGGCTCCACCTGTCCGGACCAGGCGGGGATCGAGAGTCTCATCGGGAACCTCGTCCAGATGAACATCGCCGTCATCGTGGCCTCGGGGAACAACGGTTTCGACAACAACCTCAGCTTCCCCGCGTGCGTGGCACAGGCGACCGCCGTCGGCGCCGTCTACGACGCTTTCTTCCCGAACGACACCTGCTCGCCCGGTAGCGTCTTCAGGGACGACATCACCTGCTTCACCAATGTCGGTGATGGGCTCGATCTCGTCGCGCCGGGTCATCTCATCGGCGCCCCGGCCAACCAGGGGGGACTGTCTGGATTCTCGGGGACCTCCTTTGCCGCCCCCATGGTCGCCGGCGCGTTCCTCCAGCTCTTCCAGGTCGCGCCACTTGCCGATGTCGAGGAGATCGAGGACGCGTTGAAGCTCACGGGGCATCCCTCCACGCGGCCGGGGCTCGGCCTCACCTATCCCCGGATCGACGTGGAGGCCGCCTCCCTCGAGTTCGACGCCGACCACGACGGCGTTCTGGGGAAGTTCGACAACTGTCCATACGAGGCCAACCAGGGCCAGGTCGACACCGACTCCGATGGGCACGGCGACGCCTGCGACAACTGCCCCGGCGTCGCCAACGACCAGACCCTGAACGACGACGGCGACCCCTCCGGCAACGCCTGCGATTGCGACGGCACACGGAGCACGGTCTATGAGGGGGCGCCGCAGATCTGCGACGGCCTCAACAACGACTGTTCGCACCCCGCGTGGCCCGCCGTCGTGGACGAAACCGACGACGACGGAGACGGCGCCGCCGGGTGCGCCGGAGACTGCGACGACGCCGACGCCACCCGCGCCCCCGGTTTCCCCGAATCCTGCGACGGCGTCGACAACAACTGCGACGGCAATCTACCCATTACGGAGAACGATCAGGACCTCGACGGCTTCCGCAGGTGCCAGGGCGACTGCAACGATCTGAATGCCGGGATCCATCCGGGCGCCGCCGAGATCTGCAACGGCCTGGACGACGACTGCGCCGGCGGCCTCCCCGCCGCCGAAGCCGACGTCGACCACGATGGATCGCCGACCTGCGCGGGGGACTGCAACGATGCCTCCGCCACGCAGAGACCCGGGCTTCCCGAGTCGTGCGACGGTGTGGACAACGACTGCGACGGCGCCGTGCCGCCGGCCGAGGTTGACCTCGATGCCGACGGGTTCCTCGTCTGCAACGGAGATTGCGACGACACCCGCTCCTCGGTCCGCCCCGGCGGTGTCGAGACCTGCGACGGAGTGAACAACGACTGCCTCGATCCGACCTGGCCCTCGCTCGCGGCGGAGACCGACGACGACGCCGACGGACTCGCGGAGTGCGCGGGAGACTGCGACGACACGCGGTCAACCGTCAGGCCCGGCGCTCCCGAGGTCTGCGACGACCTGGACAACGATTGCAACGGAAGCATCGATCCCGGGTCGCCGCGGATCGCCCAGGTCACCGCTCTGGGAGAGGCGCTGGATCCGTCGGGTGCGGCCGGCGACTCCTTCGGATCGGCCGTCCTCGGGGTCCCCGACTCGAACGGGGACGGAGTGGGCGATTTCTACATCGGGGCGCCCGCACGCGAGGGCACCGGGGGGAACCCCCGCGTCGGCTCCGTTCTCCTCTACTCCGGGGCGACGCGCACTCTCATCCGCCGAATCTCCGACGGATCGTGGAGCGCCCGGGCGCAGTTCGGCCGGGTGCTGGCCTCGGTGGGCGACGTGAGCGGAGGAGGTGTGACCGACATCGTGGCGGGCGGTCCCGGTCACAGGGCGGGCCTCCTCTACGACCCCTCCGGGAGGGTGGCGCTCTACATGGGGGAGTCGGGGGTGAGGCTCTGGTCCTATGAGGACCCGGCGAACGGATTCGCCAATCTGGGCGCTTCGCTCGCCGGTCTTTCCGATCTCACCTCCGACGGCGTGTCCGAGATCGCGGCCGGGGCGCCGGCCACCTGCACCCCGGTCGGGTGCGGTGGCGGCGTGTACGTCCTCCACGGCGCGACCGGCCAGCCGCTGGCCTCGCTGCCGCTGCCGGTCTTCGATCCTTCCGGCGGAGAATCCGACCAATTGGGATCCTCCGTGGCCGGCCTCGACGACGTGAATGGGGATGGCGTGGCCGACTTCGCCTCGGGAGCTCCGGCCCGCAATCTCCCGGGTCTCTCGGCGGCCGGCGCCATCGTCCTGTTCTCGGGCGCCAACGGCGCGGTCCTCCGCACGCTGACCGACCCTGTGCCCGTCTCCGGCGATCTGCTGGGCTCCTCCCTGGCGTCGATTGCCGACCTCGACGGAGATGGGAAGCGCGACCTGGTAGCGGGCGCCCCCGGCCGCGACGGCCCGGCCGGAGTCGACGCGGGAGCCGTGCTCGTCTTCTCCAGCGTCGACGGGTTTGCCGGCGCGAATGGCGCCCTCCTCATGCGGCTCACCGACCCGTCAGCGGCCGCGAGCGATCAGTTCGGCGCGTCCGTCGCGGCCGCCGGGGACCTCACGCACGACGGCGTGCCCGAGCTCCTCGTCGGGGCGCCTTTCGACGACACCGCGGCGGGTGCCGATGCGGGATCGGCGCTCCTTTTCAATGGCGCGGATGGGAGGTTCCTGGGGCGTCTCACGCACCCGGCGCCCGCCGCCGGGGATCGCCTGGGTCAGTCCGTCTCCTCGATGCCCTCCGACATCGGGGACGCCGACCCGGCGCTGCTCATCGGGGCGCCCTCGGACGGCACCACCTCCGGGTCGGGCGCGGGTTCGGCGCAGGTGTTCGATGTGGCCACGGCCGGTGATTGCGACGACGACGGAGTCCCCAACGCGGACGACAACTGCCCCCTGGTTTCGAACGCCGCCGGGACCGATTCGGACGGGGACGGCCTCGGAGACCCCTGCGACATGTGCCCCTTCGACCCCGCCAACGACGCCGACGGCGACGGTATCTGCGCGGAAGCGGACAACTGCCCGGCCGTGGCCAATCCGGATCAGCTGGACGACGACGGCGACGGCGCCGGCGACGCCTGCGACAACTGTCCCACGGTGTTCAACGAGGGGCAGGCGGATGGAGATGGGGACGGCGCCGGCGACGTCTGCGACAACTGCGCGACGGTGCCGAACCCGGGGCAGTTCGACGACGACGAAGACGGTTTCGGCTACCAGTGCGACAACTGCCCCGTCGTCCCGAACCCCGATCAAATGGATGGAGACCATGACGGTGTCGGCAACCCGTGCGACAACTGCATGTTCGCCGCGAACGCCGATCAGGCCGATGGCGACGGCGATGGTACCGGCTCGGCGTGCGACACCTGCCCTTCGACCTACAACCCTACCCAGGCGTATGTGATCGCACCGACGGTCCAGGTTCTCTACCCCAACGGCGGCGAGATCCTCAGCATCGGATCGAATGTCACCCTGACCTGGAGCGCCTCCGATGTCTGCGGCGGAGTGGTTTCGGTTGATCTGCTGCTCTCCCGGAATGGCGTCAGCGGGACCTACGTACCGATCGCCCAGGGGATCACGAATACGGGTGCCTACGTCTGGGTCGTGACCAGTCCGAAGACCCAGGGGACCAACCCGACCGCTTTCCTGAAGGTCGTCGCCCGGGACCCCGGCGGGAACTCCGGACAGGACGTCAGCAACCAGGGGTTCCGGATCAAGTGAAGGGGCCGGTCGTGTGAAGAGGTCGCGATGCCTCCGTGAAACTTCGCAAGTCGTCCAGCGGGTGCGAATCCTGCTTGGCCAGGGGTGAGCCCTCCGGGCCGGTAGCGAGCCTGGCGACGGCACCGGCAACGGGGCCGGCGATGCGTAGGCACGCGAGTCGGTGGGCCGTGGGTCGGTAGCCACGAAAACTATGCCATACCGGGGTGCCGAGGGCGTTGAATGGCCTGAAGGCGACGGTGGCCACTCCGTGCAAGACGGACGAGGAGGGGTCGCACCCGGCGGGGTCTCGGACCACGGCACGCACGAACGAGGACGGCCCAGGCACCTGGGAGGCCCTCGTCCTTCCTCGGCAGCACTCGTATCGAGGCAGGTGTCGGCAAGGGGAACCGGAGCCGCGACCGATGGGGACGAGGGAGTCGGAGGGCCGCATACGAGCGAGGACGTCGGGGAACGGCGTGGTGTCCGGACCCGGCCGAGCGAAGGCGGCCCGTGTGGGTGGAGTTCCCCCACTATGGTGGACACGTCACCTCTTGGGAGGCATGGAGTCTACGATCCAGCGCACCTTGGCGGCCACAAGCGTCGCGATGGACCCGCCATCGTTGCCCTTGCCGGGAGTTCTTGGGTCTCGCGCGGAGGGTCAGGCACGAGTATCGACGAAGTCGAATGCAGGGAGATCTCGAAGCTCGAAGGCCTCCAGTGCAAGGTGGTCAAGCCGAGCAAAGTCTCGCTTGCGGAACGCTGAACGGAGACTCTTCGCAAGCCTGGGAGCTAGTTGCTGCGGCGAAGGCAACCTGATCCGGCGGAGGTACTGCGCCTGGAATCGCAGGTAGCCGCCGCGCATCTTCACGGCGTAGGACCACACGAAGAACAGCGCAACCCTGGAGCTCAATAGGCCTCCGAGGGCTTCGAGTTCCCATGCCGAGGAGGTGACGAAATACAGATTGTGGTGTGGGTGGAACTCCCCAGGATCGAGTGCGATCTCGTTCGCCCCGGCAATGTCTGGAATCAGGAGTTTGGGCACCTTGACGAGATCTGGATACACGCGGTCGATAGTGCGGAACCAGGCTGTCGGGTTCTTCTGTGCGATGTGGCGTAGTCGAACCTGCGCGGCATGCTCGTGAAGGTGCCGGGCCAGCCGAGGGTAGTGCGCGAGGTTGACCGGCCTCCCGTCCGCGGCAAATGTGTTGATCACGAACCTGCCCGCATTTCGCACCATTCCTTGATGGATGTCCTCTCGCATTACCAGCGGAACAAGTCGGTCACTCTCAATGTCGACATCGCGCCCGACGATGTATGCCGCGTCGCTTCCGGTCGCAACACCGATGCGGACACGCGTATCGCCATGCGCTTCCAGGGGTGCGAAACGGGCTTCGAGGTCGCGGAGGGCCTGCAGGTGTGCAGGCGATGTGAGTACCCATGGCTCGTCACCAGAAAACCATCGGCCGTACTGCTCGATCTGGTTTCCTCCAGGCCCGCGGTTGGGTCGGCGTAGACCCGCCCGGAGCGCATCGCACTCCTCCGGCGATGCCGTTGCAAGTTTGGCCACCGCGACCGAGCGGCCTCGTGTCCGGCCGATGGCAAAGATTGCAGGGTAGGCGATCACTTCGCTTTCGAACGGGGCGGCGGTATGCAGATCAACATACGCTCGCACCGCAAACTCGCGCGTGATGATGTCTCGTAGGGGGGCGCCATACCGGTTGAGAGTCCACCTGTCGGCGCAGATGAACGATAAGATCCCGTTGGGCTTCAGCAGGCCGAGGGCGTGCTCGATGAACGCGACATAGAGATCCGCGCGGTCGAAGAGAGTCCTGAACCTGCGCCTGTACTCTTCAAGCAGAATCGAGGGGATCTGTTCGATCCTCACGTACGGTGGATTCCCGACGATGGCATCGAACCGGGCCGCCCTGTGACTCAGAAGGAAGTCGCCGTGCTGCACCCACTTTGCTGCAAGTGCACCTGCGCTCCGCGAGGCTAAGCCGTGGTTGCGCAGCAGGGATGCAACCCTGCTCCGAGTGTCCGACACGTGTTGTGGGTCGATGTCGAAGGCGGTCAAGGCGCTGCCGAGCTCGCTGATTGCGATCCCCTGGCGCTTCGCAGCCCGGGCCAACCGGGTAGCCGCAGCAGCGAGGAAGACACCCCTTCCGCAAGCCGGTTCGAGCAGGGTCATCGACGGCAGGTCCTGGTGTTCCGTGTACCCGCTGAGATCGAGGATGAGCTCGACGATGTGTGGCTTCGTCAGGACGACCCCGTGACTCTCCCCGGAAGCTCGCTCGCCGAACGCGTAGGTAGCGGCAGGGAACGCCAACGGGAATTGCAGGGTCATCTGCGAGCGCATCTCAGGACATGGCTCCGATAGCGCCCGCCGCATGCGCCGCAAGGCCAGTGAGAAACCGGCGCATCGTGAGGTCCGCCGAGGGCTCGACGTAGTGCCCTGTCTTGCCTTTGGATTCTGCAGAGAGGAGCAGAGCAGCGGCGTCGCAGTGCCGCTCCAGTACCTGTCGCCGCATGAGAAGCGAGTAGCGGTCCGAATAGGACGAACCTTGGAACACCGGGAATGCCGGGAAATGAGGCTCCTTGATCTTCACGGGCGTCCGTGAGCCGTCGCAGTCCTCGATAAGCATGACCCAGCCAAGCCAGGGCCGGGGGCCCGACTTGCCGTAGGCTCCCTCCCGGAAGGCAGTCCATAGGTCTGTGGCGTTGCCCAATGACTCCTCGGTTCGATTGTTCAGGTTGTTCCCGAATGAAGGACCGCGGTGTGACTTGAACTCAAGCGCCGCGATGAGGTGGTGCTTGTGGACCACCACCATGTCCCGCTTCTTCGTGGCCCGGAAGTAGCCAGGCACCTCCAGTTTCTTCGCTGTGAACACGGCGGCCTCGGGCACGCCCACCTCCCTCAACATCCAGCGGATGAGCTGCGAGAACCCGTCCATCTGCTTGCCGCCGGTGACGTCGGCGCGCCGGCCACGATCGGCACTACCGGATCGTTGTTTGCTGGCTTGGGAGGCCAGGGTCTTCCAGTAGAGGGCAACCGCCTGGTGCAGGTGTCGCTCGAAGTTCGGTAGTGTCATCGCCATGCAGCTAATTGTTGTCCGCTTCGCCATATCGACACAAGCAAGCACGAAACGTTCCCCGTCGGGAGCGGCCCGGCAGCGTGTGGTCGCGCGGCCTTGCCCGGGCGAGACCTCGCCGGGACAAGGCCTTCGCGAGCAACGCTTCGGTGTCACGCGGTGTAACGCAGCGAACGTCCGCCGCCGCCGGGCGGACACCTACGGACGGCTTTCAGGGGGTAAGGACGCCTCCGTCCTTCCAGCCACGGGCGCGATACGCCATCTGGACATCCCCCGGACCCTCCTGTAGCCTGAGCGCCTCATGACAAAGGGACGGCCCGCCAACCGGCTGGCGCGTGAGACCAGCCCGTACTTGAGACAGCACGCCCACAACCCGGTCGACTGGTACCCCTGGGGCGAAGAGGCGCTCACCCGCGCCCGCGCCGAGGACCGGCCGATTTTCCTGTCGATCGGTTACTCCGCCTGCCACTGGTGCCATGTGATGGAGCGCGAGTCGTTCGAGAACGACGCCATCGCCGCGCTGATGAACGAGCGCTTCGTGAACATCAAGGTCGATCGCGAGGAGCGCCCCGACCTCGACGAGATCTACATGGCCGCGACGCAGCTCCTGACCGGCCAGGGCGGCTGGCCGAACTCGGTCTTCCTGACCCCCGACCTGAAGCCGTTCTACGCCGGCACCTACTTTCCGCCGGAGCCGCGCTTCGGGCGGCCGGGCTTCGCCGAGGTTCTCAATGGCGTGGCCGACGCCTGGCAGCAGAAGCGCGACGAGGTGACCAGGGTCTCGGGCGAGGTCGCCGGGCAGATCCGGACGATGTCGGAGATGAAGGCCGGGAAGGCGGCCGCCGGGCCGAACATCCTGAGCCGCGCCTTCGGCGACCTGGCGGGGCGGTTCGACCCGGTGCATGGCGGCTTCGGCGGCGCCCCCAAGTTCCCGCACAGCATGGATGTCGCCTTTCTGCTGCGCTACCACCGCCGCAGCGGCAACACCGAGGCGCTGCGGATGGCGGTCGTCAGCCTCGACCGGATGGCGCGCGGCGGCCTCAACGACCAGATCGGCGGCGGCTTCCACCGCTACTCGGTCGACGCGCGCTGGCTCGTGCCCCACTTCGAGAAGATGCTCTATGACAATGCGCTCCTTGCGCGCGCCTATCTCGAGGCGGCGCAGGCGACGGCGCCGCTGCCGGTGTCGCACGCGCTGCCGGAGGGGGGCGCGGTGGCCGCGGCGGCATTCCGGGATGTCGCCCGCCAGACGCTCGACTGGGCGATCCGCGAGATGCAGACGCCGGAGGGCGGCTTCTGCTCGAGTCTCGACGCCGACAGCGAAGGCGAGGAGGGACGCTTCTACGCCTGGACGCCGGCGGAGATCGAGGCGGCGGTCGGCCGGGGCGAGGCGGCGTTCGTCGCCGGGGTCTACGGCGTCACCGGCGCCGGGAACTTCGAGCACGGCAAGAGCGTGCTGTACCTGCCGCAGTCGATCGACGAGCTGGCGCGGACGCAGCGCACCGACGCGGCCGAGCTGCGGCTGCGGCTCGCCGGCGCGCGCACCCGGCTGATGCAGGCGCGTGACAAGCGCGTGCGTCCCGGCCGCGACGACAAGGTTCTGGCCGACTGGAACGGCCTGATGATCGCGGCGCTGGCGATCGGCGGTCGGGTCCTCGACGAGGGCCGCTACCGCGACGCGGCGCGCGCCGCCGCCCGCATGGTGCTCGCGCGGATGCGCCAGGACGGCCGCCTCCTGCACGCCTATCTCGGCGGCGAGGCGCGCCACCGCGCCTGCCTCACCGACTACGCGGCGATGATCGCCGGCCTCCTCGACCTGTACGAGGCGACCTTCGAGCCGGAGTGGGTGGCCGAGGCGCGCGCCCTCGCCGACCAGGCTCTCGACCTGTTCCGCGATCCCGAGGGGAACGGCTGGTTCCTGACGGCGCGCGATCACGAGGCGCTGATCGCCAGGACGCGCGAGGGGAACGACGGCGCGACGCCCGCGGGTGTCTCTTTGATGACGCTGGCGCTGCCGCGTCTCGCGGCGTTCACTGGCGAGGGGCGCTACCTCGCCGAGGTCGACGCGATCCTGCGCCTGTACCGCGAGCGGCTCGAGCGTCACCCGGCGGCCTTCGGGACGATGCTCTGCGCCCTCGACCAGGTGCTCGACACGCGGCGGCAGGTGGTGCTGGCGGGGAAGGCGGGCGACGCGGCGCTGCGGCCGTTCCACGACGTGCTGCGCGCGACCTTCCTGCCGAACACCGTCGTCGCCGTGACCGATGCCGCCGGCACCGGTGCCGCGGGGCAGGGCGCCGCCACCATACCGCTGCTCGCCGGCAAGACGGCGATCGACGGCCGGCCGGCCGCCTACGTCTGCGAAGGGGGCGCCTGCAAGGCCCCGGTCACTTCGCCCGACGAGATGCGCCGCCTCCTCTGAAACGGGCGCGATGGCACAACGACATTCGCGGTGCGCGGGGCCGCCGCCGTGGTCTTGACACCGGCCCGACACCCGCCTAGAGTCGATGACGGTCGCCCCCTTTCCCAAGTCACGGAGCGTCGGAGGGCCGGAAAGGGCCGGTTCGCAGGAACCGGGGCCGCTCGCAACATGGGCAGCGCTCCCGTTGGAAACGTGAGGTCAGAGCATGGCTCGTGGCACGATCGCCAAGCTGGTCCGTGATCGCGGCTTCGGCTTCATCCGCGGTAACGATGGCAAGGATGTCTTCTTTCACCGGTCGGGTCTCGCGAATCTGAACTTCGACGAGCTCGAGCAGGGCACGCCGGTCGACTTCGAAGTGGAGAACAGCCCCAAGGGGCCGCGGGCCAATCGCGTCCGCCTGGCGGCGAACGTCACGAACGCCGTCGAGTAGCGTGGCGCCGGGGCCGCGCCGGCACGAACGGCGCGGCCCCGCCCTCAGCGGCGCAGGCTCAGGCCGCGCGTCAGGTCGTCGTACCCCGCCCCGTCCCGCGTCACCCGCGACAGGTTGTACCCGCCCCGGCTGATCCGATAGACACCGTAGCGCGGTCCCCGTCCGTTCGCGCCGCCCGACGCCGGGCCCGCCGTCAGGAGGATCGTCCCGTCATCGAGACCCACCGGCTCGCCCGCGCCGGACGGGAGGATCGCGGCGTCGGTGATCTGCCGCGGCAGCGGGCGCGCGCCGCCCGGGACGAGGGCGAAGAGCTGCGCCGGCCGGCCGCCCACCGCGCGGGAGAAGACGATCGAGCCGTCGGTGAGGCAGGCGGGGGCGCCGTCGGCGAGGCCGGGGCCGGCATCGTCAGGCGCCGCCGCCCCCGCGCCGCCCGGCATCCCGTCGGCGAGGATCGGCGTGACGGTCGTCTCGGGATCGGCGGCGTCGCCGTCGAGACGGTACAGGCGCGGCGCGCCGTCGCGGTCGGAGACGAAGACGATCGTCCGGCCGTCGGCCAGCGCGCACGGCGCGCCGTCGTCCGCCGGGTGCCGCGTCAGCGCCCGCAAGCCGCTGCCGTCGACATTGACGACTTGAAGCTCACGCGGGGCCCCGCCGGCGGCGGCGCGAGCGAACACGATGCGGTCGGGACCGAGCGGCGCCGGGTCGGAGTCGGCCGGCCCGGCCGCCGCCGCGAACGGGATGGCGATCGCCGCCGCCGTCGGGCCCGGCCCGGTGACATGCAGCGCCGGCCGGCCGCCGCGATCGCTGACGAACACCACCCGCCCATCCGGGAGGCGCGCCGGCATCGTGTCGCTGTAAGCAGGTTCGTCGGCGCGGGCCGAACCGACCAGCGTCGCGACGCCGAGATCGCGATCGACCTCGTAGATGCGCAGCGCCCCGCCGCGGTCGGAGACCACGAGCGGTGGCCGCGCGCGCGCCGGCCCGGGGCCGCCGGTGCAGGCGACGCCCGCCAGCAGGACGCCCGTGACCAGCGCCATCGCCGGCCGGGCCGCCGCGAAGGGCCGCCACCGCGGTTGCGGTATCATCGCGCCCATCGTAACCGGAACCAGGATGCAATCGATCTTCGAAGCGGCGGCGATCCTCCTTCTCCTGTTCCTCGTGCTGCGCATCTCGCTGCGGCGGCGCGGGCAGGAGATCCGCCTGCGTGGCGGCCTGGTGACGCTCAATGTCCTGACCGGAGCGCTCGCCGGTTGGGCCGGGGCGATGGCGGCGCGCGCCGCCGTGCTCTCCGATGGCGGTTCGACGCCCGTGCCGTCGCCCGCCGCCGGCGCGGCCGGGTTCGTCGATTTCGGAGCCGCCGCGATGCGGGTGCTGCCGTTCGCCGGCTTCGTCCTCGGCGGACTCATCGGGCACGCCCTCTTCGGCGCGCTCTGGCGGCGCTACCTGCGCGATGGCCCGGCCGCGGCGCGCGCCTGGCTGCGGCGCGCCCAGTTCGTCATCGTCGGTGTCGCTCTCGTCGCGCTCGTCCGGCACCTGCTGCGCTGACTCGGAGGCCGTGCATGCCGCACGCGGTGTGTTCCTGATGGCGCCCGGGCGCGCGCTCGTCGGCGGGGCGCTCGTAAACCGGGCGCTCGCAAGCCGGGTGCTGGTCGCCGCCATGGCGGGCGCCGCGATCGAGCCGGCGGAACGTGCGCCCGCCGCGGCGATGCCGGCGGCCGCCCCCGAGACCCCGATCGCCCCCGCCGTTCCGCCGCCCCCGGCGCCGCCCTCCGCGTGCCGCGTCGCGATCCTGCACCCCGGCGAGCGCGATCTGCTGTACGGACCGACGACGCTGCTCGCCGCCGCGACCTGCCCGCCGGGCGCGGCGCCCGCGGAGATCGAGTTCACCGTCGACGGGCGTCCGGCCGGCACGGCGCGCGGTCCGCGCTTCGCGGTGACCTGGGACGCCGGCGGGGCCTTCGAGCCGCACGTCGTCGTGGCGCGCCTGCGCGACACCGACGGGCGGACGGATTCGGTCGTGGTGACCACGCCGGGCGCCGCCGTCCAGGAGTCGGTGCGCGTCGCGGCCGTGCCGCCCGATCTCGTCGAGCTGTCGGTGTCGGTCACCGATCGCGACGGCCGCCCGCTGCGCGATCTCGCCGCGTCCGACTTCGTCGTCGAAGAGGAAGGTCGGACACGCGAGCTCCTCGCCGCCCGTCCCGACGAACGCCCCCTCAGTCTGGCGCTGCTCGTCGACGTCAGCAGCAGCCTGCGCGCATTCTGGCCCGTCCTGGGCGGCATCGCGCCGAAGCTGGCGCGCGCGCTGCGGCCCGGCGACGCCCTGCGCGTGATCGCTTTCAGCGGGCCGGCGTACCTCGTGCAGGAGTTCACCGCCGACCCGGACCGGGTGGCGCGGTCGATGGACCGATTCCGCCACTGGGGCGGCGGCACCAGCCTCTACGACACGCTGGCGGCGGTCGGCACCGAGATGGCCTGGAGCCGCGACGGCCGCCAGGCGGTCGTCCTGATCACCGACGGCATCGACACCCTCAGCCGGATCGACCCGGCCCGCCTGCGCGATTACCTGCGCCGGACGCCGCTCGTGGTCGAGACCTTCCTGACACGCCCGCAATCCAGGGGGGCGGCGCCGCCGGGGCGCTACGCGCGCGCCCTCGAGTCGATGAGCCGGGAGACCGGCGGCACGCTGCGCCGCGTCGACAACGCGGAGGGCATGGAGGCGGCCTTCCGCGAGCTCGCGGGCCGGCTGCAGGACCGCTACTACCTGGCCTGGCGTTCGGACGAGGCGGCGCGCGGCGGTTGGCGTTCGATCAAGGTGCGGGTGCGCGACCGGCGCGCGGTGGTGCTCACGCGGCGCGGCATCGTCGGTCGGCGGCCGGTCGGCGAATTCCTTCTCGGTGATCTGCGGCGTGGCGACACGGCGGCCCGCGCCAAGGCCGCCGAGTGGCTCGGCGGCCTTCCGGTCGAAGGGGCGCCGGCGGCGCTGCTGGCGGCGCTCGACGATCGGTCCCCTCCGGTGCGGGCGGCCGCCGCCGCGGCGCTCGTGCGGATCCGCGAGCCGGCTGCCATCGATCCGCTCGTGGCGATGCTCCGGGAGCCGATCGAGGGCGATCGGGTGGCGGCGAGCGAGGCGCTGCTGTCGTTCGGACCGCCGGCGGTTCCCGCCCTCCTGGCCGCCCTCGACGGCGCCGCCACGCACGAGCAGTCGGAGATCCTCAACGTCCTGGCGGGCATCGCCGATCCGCGCGACGCGGCGGCCGTCATCGCCGCCGCGCTGCCGCCGGCGCCGCCGGCGCAGGCGCCCGGCGGCGCCGACCCGGCGATCGACGCGCGCGCCCGGCGGGCGCGCGCCGCGACGCGGCTCTGGGCCCTCGGGACGTTGGGCCGCATGCCCGTCGCCGAAAGCCTGCCGGCGCTCGAGAAGGGGGCGCGCGATCGCGATCCGGCGATGCGCGAAGCCGCCCTGGCGTCGCTCGCCCTGCAGGCGACCCCCGCGGCGTTCGCCGTGCTGCGCCGGCTGGGCGGCGGCGCCGGTGCGGCGGACGAAATCGCCACCGCGGCCCGGGCGACGCTGGCATCGGGTTACGCGACCCTGGCCGGCGACGGCCGGCTGGGAGAATGGATCGCCGAGTTGCGTGGCGCCGCCGAGTTCATCGAGACGATGACGGTGGCAGCCGCCGACGCCACGGGCGGCTGGGACGGCGTCGTCGACGGTGTCGGCGGCCGCGCGGTCGCGGCGGCGCTCCTCGAGGATCTCGCGCGCCGCCTGCCGGCCCCGGGCTCCGGCCGGGCGCGCGCTCTCGCCGGGCGCCTGCGGCCGCCCCCCGGTTGACCGGTTCCCGGCCCTCGCATATAAGACGGTACGTCCGCGCGCCGGGATCGTCCGCCGCGCGGGCCCGTCAACCATCAACCGGGGAGGGATGCTCCGATGACACTGCGGAGACGATCGATCCTGGCGCGCGCGGTCGTTCTCGGAGCCGCGTTCGCGGCGACGATGGCCGTCGCCGCCGCGCCGGCGCTGGCGGCGGACCCGAGCTACCAGGGGTGGTTCATCGCGCTCGACGCCGCCATGACCCAGCCGACCGGCCTCGACCAGCACTACGCCACGTCCTATGATCCGACCACGGGAGGACAGGAGCTTCTGCTCCTCGACAACGACGCCGGCTTCTCGTTCCAGGCGGGGATCGGCTACAAGTGGGGCGAGCTCGGCGGCCTGGCGCTGTCGTACTGGAGCTTCGACAACGACGACACTACGAGCGCCGTCGAGAACACGCGCTACATCTACCCGACCGTCTTCGGCGGGTATGCCACCAACAACGGGGTTTACTATGCTGGGACCTACGGTCTCGGTTACAACGGCGCCTTCCCCGTGAACTACTCGGCCACGTCGTCGGTCAAGGCCAGCGCCATCGATCTCGAGTACTCCCGGCCCATGCAGGCGGGGGAGCGGGTCACCATCAACTGGATCGCCGGCCTGCGCTCGGTCACCTTCGAAGAGGACCTGGGGTTCTCCGGTGACGACAGCGCCGGCTACTACTACATCCAGACGAAGCACATCGAGTCGGATGCCTACGGCATCAAGGTGGGCGCCCTGTTCGATTTCGGGCTGACCCGGCACTTCAGCCTTCAGGGGATGATGGCGTTTTCGTTCCTGCAGGGGAGCACCGACGCCGTGACGACGCAGACCGCCCTCGGGGGATCCGACAGCCTCACCGTGAGCAATGACAACATCCGCGGCGAGATCCGCGACTACGATCTGCGCGCGATGTGGTCGTGGAAGAGCGTCGACGCCTATTTCGGCTACGGTGGCAGCACGTGGGACGGTCTGGTCGCCGACCCGACAGGCGAAATGGTGAACCTCTCCGCCACCAAGTCCGACGGCAACGATCGATCGAGCATCGGCTTCAATTCGTTCCACGCCGGCGTGGTCTTCCGCTTCGGCGGCAGCTGACGCCGCTACCCGCCCGCTTCCGTGAGCCGCCGGCGAATCGCCGGCTGGCCCGGGTCGATCGCGAGCGACTGCCGGAAGGCGCGCGCCGCCTCCGGGCGCAGTCCGCGCCGCAGATAGACCTCGCCGAGCGAGTTCCAGGCGCGCGTCACCGGCTCGCCGGTGGCGACCGCCGCCTCGAGGTGCCGCTGCGCCTGCGGCAGGTCGCCGCCACGCAGCAGCGTCTCGCCGAGCGCGACGTGGGCGCGCAGGTTCGCGGGATCGCGCTTCAGGACCTCCTTGAACTCGGTCGTGGCGCCGGCGGCATCGCCCGTCGCCAGAAGCGTCAGGGCGTGACCGAGACGCCCCTCGACGCTGTCGGGCTCGGCGCCGATCCACAGGACGAAAGCCTCCTTCGCCTCGGGAATGCGGCCCATCTCGAACAGCAGCGTCGCCCGGTTTCCCAGACCGACCGGCCAGTTCGGATTGGCGGCGAGCGCCCGGTCGACTTCGGCGAGCGCACCGATACGGTCGCCGCGCGCCGCCAGCAGCGTCGCCCGCGAGTTGCGCAGGATCGGGTTCTCGGGGCGGATGGCGAGCGCTTTCGCGTACAGCGCCTCGGCCTCGTCGAGCCGGCCCCTCTCTTGAAGACACAGGCCGAGGTTGTTGTAGGCGCCGATGTACTGCGGGTCGGCGCGCAGGGCGTCGCGGTAGGCCTCGATCGCCCGTTCTGGACGGCGATGGCGGCGGTGCAGGTTGCCGATGGCGTTGAACTCGACCGGCGACAGCGGTGCGATCGCCACCGTGCGCTCGAACGACTGCAGCGCTTCGTCGTCGCGCCCCTGGCGCTGCAGCACCTCGCCCAGCTTGGTGTGCGCGAGGGTGAAGCTCGGATCGATCGCGAGGGCCCGCCGGAGATCCTCCTCGGCCTCGCCGAGATCGCCCTCCGCCATCGCCGCGCCGGCGAGCAGGGCGAAGGCCTGCTTGCTCCGGGGGTCTTCGCGCAGCACTTCAAGGGCGGCGGCCCGCGCCCGGGTGGGATCGCCCTTCGAGAGCCAGGCGCGCGCCAGGTTGACGCGCACGTCCGGGCCATGCGCCCCTTTCGCGAGAGCATCCTCGAATTGCGCGATGGCGCCGTCGAGGTCGCCCTCCTCCATGGCGATGAGACCCCGGTTGTTCTGCGCCGTCAGGCGCTCCTCGCCGATGTAGCCGATCGACCGCAGCTTCTCGATGACCTCGCGGTCGCCCTCCGAGGCGACGAGGGTTTCGTCGTCGGGTGAGCGCTGGCCGCCATAGGTGTCGATCCAGCCGACGGGGTGCGTCGCCAGGAATTCGGGCGCCAGCGCCTCGGTCAGCGGCTGGCCGTCCATGTCACGCGCCGCCGGCAGGCCGAACAGCGCCAGCACCGTCGGCGCGATGTCGAGCACCGACGCCGCCCCCATGTCGATCCCGGCGCGGATCCCCGGGCCGGCCATGACCAGGGCACCGACCGGCGTGTGCCACTCGGCGGCACGCCCGAGATCGATGCGCGGGTCGCTGTCGAGCGGCCGGTTGGAGTCCGACTTGAAGCCGTGGTCCGAGAGCACGACGATGACGGCGTCGGGCCCGGCGGCCTCGACGATCTCGCCGATGTAGCGGTCCTGGAGCTCGTAGTAGCGGTCGACCATCGCGCCGAAGAGCGCCGCGTCGCCCGGCGCGACACCGGGCAGGAGCGGCGGGCGGTAACGCATGAACAGGTGCGAGGTGGTGTCGGGGCCCTCGTAGTAGAACAGCGCCAGCCGCGGCGTGGCGGCGCCGGTGGCCCCGTCTCCCGCGGCGCCCGGTGGCGGCTCGCGCAGCAGGCGCCGGGCGATCGCGTGGTAAGTCCGCCCCGCCGCCACGACGGTGCGGAACTGCCGCACCAGGTCGCGCTGCGCATCGTTCAGATCGGCCGGCATCCGCCCGCCGCCCAGGAACGGGGCGATCTCCTGGTCGGCGATGTCGGCGGGCGGGCGGATGAGCGGCCGCAGCGCGCCGAACAGGTCGGCCGGGTAGGTCTTGCCGCGTGCCTTCTCCGGGTCGGCGCTGGTCCACTCGTCGGTCGGCGCGTCGAACAGCTGGAACGCGACCCGGTCGGTGACCATCCGGCCGCGCACCGTCTCGGCGGGCCAGGTCGCCCACCACCCGACCACGTCGACATCGACCTCCTGGCGGCTCAGCAGCGTCCACAGCGCCGGCACCCGGCGCATGGCGCTGGTCACGGGAAGGAGAGCGCCGGTGTCGCGCGCGTTGACCACGAAATCGACGATGCCGTGGCGCGACGGCTTCATGCCGGTGGCGACGCTGGTCCAGATGACCGGCGAGAGGATCGGGCTGATGGTGCGCAGGTTGGCGCGCGCCCCGCGCTCGACGAGGCGGCGCATGTGCGGCATCCGCCCGGCGGTCATCAGCGGATCGAGGATGCGCCAGGTGAAGGAGTCGACGCCGAGGACGACGACGGTGCGCGGCAGCGGATCGACCGGCGCCCGGCGGATGTCGCCGCCGCGCTCGCCGACCGCGGCGACCTGGCCGATGCGCACTCCGGCGATCGCCAGGCCGGCCGGCGCCGATTCGCGCACCACGATCGCCCGCACCGACTGCGGCAGCTCGGGGTCGCGGTTGCGCACCACCTCGTACGACACCGCGGCGACCCGCTCGACGGTGGCGCGGCGCACGAGCGGCTCGAGCCAGCCGGTCTCGAAGCCGGGCCCGTGCGCCCGGTGCAGAGCGACGACGCCGCCCGGCGCGATCGACCAGGAGACGACGGTCTCGAGATCGAGCGTCGAGCCCTCGCGGCTGACCGCCGCCCGCGGCCCGGTCAGATCGACACGCAGGCGGCCCGGCCCGGCGGGGTAGCTCGCGAGCCGGACGAGACCGCGCGGCAGCAGATGCCAGCCGGGCGGCGTGGTCCGCGCGTCAATGCCCAGAAGCGGCGCGTCGACGACGAACAGACGATCGGCGGGGGCGAGGTGTCGTAACGAGGCGCCGAGCCAGCCGAGAGCTGCCGCGAGCAGGACGACGACGCCGACGCGGACGCGGACGCGCAGTGACGGGCTCCCTTCGCCGCTCGCCGCGCTACGGCGCCGGTGCGACGACCGGATCGACCGGATCGGACGTGATCATCTGGAAAGTCATCACCGACGACGGCCGGCGGCGCGCATGGATCGAGTAGACCCGGTCGTAGCAGGCGAAGCCGTTCTCGGCCACGTCGATGTCGACCCGCTTCAGGTTGCCGTCTTCCGGGACTGTGCCGCTGTCGAAGCGCGTCGGCCCGCGGCCGTTCTCGAGAAGCGCCAGGCGCATCCGCTGGTCACGGGCGATCGTGCCGACGCGGTAGATCCCGGAGCCGAAGACCGGCCACCCGTCGGTCGCCGCACCCGGCTCGCGCACCCAGCCACGGAAGTCGAGCACCGCGAAGTCCTCGCCCGCCTCCCCTCTCCCGAGCTTCAGCAGGCCGAACCGGCCGGTGAGCGGTTTCGCGATCGTGGCGCAGTCGCACGGGCCGAAGCACCCCTCGGCGTATGTCGACCAGTTCAGGGCATACGGCACGATCTCGCGCAGGACGATCGGCCTCGCCACGAGATGGAACACGGTGTCGTGGCAGACCATGTTGTTCATCGAGATCGTGACGGCGATCTCCGGCAACCCGGAGCCCGCGAGCACGAGACCGCTGTCGTAATGTTGCACCGCGCGGTCGCCGACCACGAGATCGAGCGTCAACTGCTGCATCGCGGGCTGGCCGCCGATGCGGTAGGTTCCCGATCCGGTGATCCAGTGCTCGGGGCTGGGGACGAACCAGTTCACTTCGCGAACCTCGAAGACGGCATACGCGGGATTCGGAGCCCCGGGCACGAGACGCATGGTGCCGATGAGGCCCGCGGTGTAGTGCACGGGGCACATACAGGGATCGAAGCACCCCTCCTCGAAGCCGCTCTCGGGCGCCAGCCGGTAGATCTGCTCCTGGGGCATGGCGGCGGCGGTTTGGGCGATGGCGGCGGTGGTGGGCAGGAACAGGAGCGCGGTCAGGACAACCAGGAAAAAACGTCGGCAGATCATGGGGGACCTCCCTTCGATACGGGCCGGAGCGGTGGCACCATCCTGCCACAAGGGGGGCTCCCGGCTCAATCCTGGCGGCCACCCTCCACGGCGACCCGCGCCGACGCACAATAAAAGGTTGACTACGACCAAAATCGTCGTATATCCACACGCCATGACGACGAGCGTCTTCCGCTGCTGTTGTTGTACGGGCATGGGCCCTGTCCCTGCCCGCGGCGGACGCTTGGAGGTCGATGTTTAGAGTCTAGACCCAACGTCGCAGTCGGCAGTCGAGACGGCCCACACCCCAAAAGGTGTCGGGCCGTTTCGCTTTTTGGGGCCGTCGCCGGCGGCCGCGGGGGGGTCGTGCCCCCGGAGGAGGAGCGCATGTCGGCCTGGAGCGAGACGATGATCGACCCGTCGGCCGGGATCACCGCCGTCGAGGTTGGACGCGACACACGAGACGCCGCCACGGTCCTGCGCGGCGTGACGGCGCGCCGCGCGCCGCTGTACCCGGTGTCGCTGCGGCTCGCCGGGCGACTCGCACTCGTCGTGGGCGGCGGGGCGCTCGCCCGCCGCAAGACGGCCGAGCTGCTCGCGGCGGGGGCTTGGGTGCGGGTGGTGGCCTCCGACTGGCCCGCCGACTTCCGGCCGCTCGAGGAGGAGCACGGCGCGCTCCTCGAGCGGGTCACCCGTCCGTTTGATCCGGCCGACGCCGACGGCGCGGCGATCGTCGTCGCCGCGACCGGCGACCCGGCGGCGCAGCGCGCCGCGGCGCGGGCGGCGGCCGACCGCAACCTCTTCTGTAACGTCGTCGACGTCACCGACCTGTGCACCTTTCATGTCCCGGCGGTCCTGCGGCGCGGCGCGCTGTCGGTGAGCGTCGCGACCGACGGTCAATTCCCGCTGCTGGCGGTCGCCCTGCGCGATCGCCTGGCCCGCATCGTCGGTGCGGCGTTCGCGGTCGCGCTCGAACGCCTCGCCCCGGCGCGCGCTCGGGTGCGCGCCGCGCACCCGGACGATGCCGCCGCCCGGGCGCGCGCCCTGCGCGCGCTCCTGACCGATGCCGCGGTCGACGACCTTCTGGCCGGCCGGCTCGACGGATTCGCGGCGAAGGTCGCGGCATGGGAGACGGCGCATCCGGCGCCGGTCGCGGCCGCGCCGGCCGGCGGGGAGGCGTGACATGGCGCAGGTGAGATCCGGCCGCCGCCTGCGCGTCGTCGACGGAGGACGGCGGAGCGACCCGCGCCCGGGCAGCGTCAGCCTGGTGGGCGCCGGTCCGGGCGATCCCGACCTGCTCACCGTCGCCGCGGTCGCGCGCCTCGCCGCCGCCGATGTCATCTATTACGACGCCCTGATCGGGCCCGGTGTGCTGGCGCACGCCCGTCCCGGCGCCCGCCTCGTCGCCGTCGGCAAGCGGCGCGGCGCCGCGGTCATGAGCCAGGAGGCGATCGAGGCCGCCCTGATCCGCGAGGTGCGCGCCGGCCGGCGTGTCGTGCGCCTGAAAGGGGGCGACCCGTTCGTCTTCGGCCGCGGCGGCGAGGAGGCGCTGGCCCTGCTGCGCGCCGGCATCCGCGCCGAGATCGTTCCCGGGATCACCGCCGGTGTCGCGGTCCCGGCGGCGGCCGGCATCCCGCTGACCCACCGCGGTGTCGCGTCGTCGGCGGCACTGTGCACCGCGCACGACCTGGGCGACTCTCCGGCGGGCCGGGCGCTGCGCCGGCGCATCGGCCGGCTGGCGCGCGCCGCCGAGACGCTGGTCCTGTTCATGGCCGGTGCCCACCTCGGGCGGCTGCGCGATGTCCTGATCGAGGCCGGTCTGCCGCGCACCACACCGGCGGCCGTCGTCGAAAGCGGCACGCTCCCTGGCGAGCGCGCCCGCCGCGGCGTTCTCGCCGACCTGGCCGACCTCGGGGCGGGCGGGAGCGGCGGTCCGATCCTCGTCGTCGTCGGCGCCACCGTGGCGCTGGCGGAGGCGCTGGCGCCGGCCCTGCCGCGGCCGGCGGCGCGCCTGGTCCAGGGGAGGAACGGACGATGAGCCGCGTGGACGAGGTCCGGCTCGGAGATGCCCGCGCCGTCGCCGGCGCGGCCGCCGCCGGCGCCGCCGAGATCGACGCGATCGAATCGGCCATCGCCCGCTTCCGCTCGGGCGACCTGCCGGCGGAGCGCTTCCGTCTCTTCCGCCTGGCGCACGGCATCTACGGGCAGCGCCAGCCGGGTGTTCACATGGTGCGCATCAAGATACCGTCGGGCGCGGCGAGCGCGCGCCAGCTCACCGCCATCGCCGATCTCGCCGAGCGCTTTTCGACCGGCGTGGCGCATCTCACCACCCGCCAGGACATCCAGTTCCACTTCGTGGCGCTCGAACGGGTCCCGGATCTCCTGCGCGGCCTGGCCGCCGCCGGTCTGACGACGCGCGAGGCGTGCGGCAACAACGTGCGCAACGTCACCGCCTGCCCGCTCGCGGGGGATCTGGCCGACGAGGCGTTCGACGTGCGGCCGTTCGCCCTCGCCACCGCGGCGTTCTTCGTGCGCCAGGCCTTCTGCCAGCAGATGGCGCGCAAGTTCAAGCTGGCTTTCTCGGCCTGCCCCGAGGACTGCGCCGCCACCGCCATCCACGACATCGGCGTGCTCGGGCGCTCGGTGCGCGAGGCGGGAGGCGTCCGCCACGGGTTCAAGGTGCTCGTCGGCGGCGGGCTCGGGGCGGCGCCGTTCGTCGCCCAGGTGCTCGACGAGTTCGTGCCGGCGGCCGACCTGCTGCCGGTGCTGAAGGCGATCCTGCAGGTCTTCGCCGACCACGGCAACCGCCGCGTGCGCACCAAGGCGCGCCTCAAGTTCGTCGTTCACCGCGTCGGGATCGAGCGCTTCCGCGCCCTGGTCGCGGAGCGGCGCGCCGCCATGACGGCCGACGAGGTGGCGGAGGCCGATCTGCGGCGCTGGGTTCCCGGCGACAGCGCGGCGGCGCTTGCCGCCGTCATCGCCGGCGGGGCGGTCGCGCCGCGAGCTGTCGCGCCGGTGCTGGCGGTGCTGGCGGTGCCGGCGGTGCCGGCCGAGCCGGCCGTGCCCCCGGGCGTCGGGCCGGCCGCGACCACGGATGCCGTGCCGCCGGCCGACGGCGGCGGCGACGACCCGTTCGGGCGCTGGCTCGAGAGCAGCGTGCGGGCGCACCGCGATCCGGAACGGGCCATCGTCACCATCATGGTGCCGCTCGGCGATCTCGAGGCCGGGCCGCTGCGGCGTGTCGCCGGGCTCGCCGGGCGTTTCTCCGACGGGCAGGCGCGCCTCACCCGCGAGCAGAACCTCGTCCTGCCGGCCGTGCGCCGGGCGCACCTTGCCGAGCTCAGGACGCGCCTCGCCGCCCTCGGTCTCGACGAGCCGTCGGCGGGCGGCGCTCTCGATGTCGTCTCCTGCCCCGGGGCCGATACCTGCGCGCTCGGGATCACCTCGTCGAAGGGGCTGGCGCGGGCGATACGCGCGACGCTGCGGCCGCTGGCGGACAACGGCGCCGCCGGCGCGCTGCGCGGCATGACCATCAAGATCAGCGGCTGCCCGAACGCCTGCGCCCAGCACCACGTCGCCGGCATCGGCCTGCACGGCGCCGCCAGGAACGTCGGCGGCCGCACCATCCCGGCCTACCAGCTTCATATTGGCGGCGCCACCGGGCCGGGGTCGGCGCATCTCGGCGCGGCGGTCGCGCGGGTGCCGGCGCGCCGCGTGCCGGCGGCGGTCGCGGCGGTCATCGGCCTGTTCGCGCGCGAGCGGCGGGGCGACGAGACGCTGGCCGACTTCACCGGCCGGGTGCCGGCCGAGCGTCTGCGCGACCTGCTGGCGCCGTTCGCCGCTCTGCCTGACGGCGCAGGACCGGCCGGGGCCGTAACGGACGCCGCCGGACCGGACGCCGGCGCTCCGGAGCCGCTCGACGTCGACTGGGGACAGACCGGGTCCTTCTCGACCGATGCTCTCGGCCGCGAACCGGCCGCCGCGGCCGCCGACGGCGAGCCCTTCGCGCACGTGCGCGCCGACCTCGATCAGGCGGCGCGGTTCATGGAGCAAGGGTTGTGGCCGGACGCCCTCGCCACCATCAGCCGGGCGCGCTTTGCGCTCGCCCGCGTCCTGGTCTCCGCCTCCGGCCGGCGGACCGACTCGGACTACGAGACCGCCTGCGAGATGCGCGCCCGGGTCATCGATCGCGGCCACGCCGACGAGACCTGGAGCGATCTGCATCGCGACATCGAGACCGCCCTGCGACCACGCACGCCCGACCCGCTCGTGGTGCGCGCGCTGCACTCGCGGGCCTGTGCGCTGCTCGCAGGGTCGCCGGCTGTCCTCGGCCGGCTGCAGCACGGCGGCGCCGCGGGCGCCGCCGACGCCGAAAACCCGGGCGCCTGAGGAGAACGCATGCCACCCGAACCCGCGACCCCGACCCCAACCGCAACCGAGAGGAGGACCGAGACCGTGGAGACCATCGTCGAACCGCTTCCCCCCGAATCCCTGACCACGACCTGGACGGCCGCCGAGACCCTGTCGTGGGCCGGCCGCTTCCAACCCCGCCTGGCGCTGGCCAGCAGCTTCGGGGCGGAGGATGTCGTGGTCATCGATCTCCTCGCGAAGGTCCTTCCCGGGGCCCGCATCGTGACACTCGACACCGGGCGTCTCCCGGAGGAGACCTACGAGGTCATGGAGCGGGTGCGGCGGCGGTACGGCCTGCGCATCGACGCTTTCTTCCCCGAGCAGGAAGCTGTCGAGCGTCTCGAGAGGGACAAGGGGTGGTTCTCGTTCCGCGACGACATCGGGTCACGCATCGAATGCTGCCGCATCCGCAAGGTCGAGCCGCTGCGGCGCGCCCTGTCAGGTCTCGAGGCCTGGATCACCGGCCTGCGGCGGGGGCAGGCGGTCACCCGCTCGGCGGTGGCGAAGATCGAGCGCGACCCGCAGTTCGGCCTGGTCAAGATCAACCCGCTCGCCGACTGGACCGAGGAGGATGTCTGGGATCACATCCGCCGCCACGATGTGCCGTACAGCACCCTGCACGATCGCGGCTACCCATCGATCGGTTGCGCCCCCTGCACGCGCGCCGTCCGCCCCGGCGAGGATGCGCGCGCCGGCCGCTGGTGGTGGGAGCAGCCGGCGCAGAAGGAGTGCGGCCTGCACTCGGGGCCGCCGGCCGCGAAGCCGCCGGCGAACTGGTCCATCTGACGGCACGCGCCGCCCCGCCGGGCCCGGCCCGTTGTTGACGCCTCCGAGTTTTGAGCGTATCAAGTCATAACTGGAGGGTGGTGCCGCGCCCACCGCGGCGGGGGTGTCTCCGCCGGGGCCGGGCCGGCGGCACGGGGTGCCGGAGCCCGCGGTGCGCGCCTCGCCGGCGCGTCCGCCCCCGCCCTCCTCGCGGGTCGTCACGCGGCGCTGCGTGAAACCCCGCCGTGAGCTGCGACGACGAAGGTGATCGAGGCCGATTACCCGCCACGAGGAGGTTCCCATGAGCGCATCCAACTCCCGCCGGATGTTCCGGGCCATTCTCCCGGCCCTGGTGCTGGTGGCCGCCCCCGCGGCCATCCTGCTCGCCGGCCGCTTCCAGCCGGTCGAATCACCCGAAGGGCTCGACCCGATGGAAGCCGCCCTGCTCGAGCAGCAGGGGCGGCGCGCCGCCCGGCTGCTGCCGCCGGAGGCCACGGCCCCGCCGGCCGAGTTCGCGCCCTTCGGGCGGCCCGTCGAGCGTCGCATCCTCCAGGGTGACGCGGCGCGCGGGCTGCTGTTGACCAATCTCGGGCACGTCAACTGGGATGCCGACCGCGACGACCTGGCGGCGGCGGTCCCGCCGGGATTGCGGCTCGGCCGCGACGACGCGCACCGCGGTCCGCGCGGAACCCTGCGGCCGGGGCTGAACTTCGTGCTTCTCGACGAGGAGGCGATCGCGGCCCGCGGCGCCGACGAAGTCCTCGCGGCGGTGGCGCGGCATGGCCGGATCGTCGGCGTGCTGCCGGGCGCGACCCTGGTCATGTACGTCGAGCCGCGCGGGCTCGAAGGGCTGCGCCGCGACCCGGGTGTGGCCCGGATGCGGGCGACGGAGCCGTTCCACAAGATCGACACCGCCCTCGGCGTGCTGCCGCGGATCAGCCGACCCGAGGCGGCCAATCCAAATATGCTGGCCACGGTCGCGATCGTCCCCGGTCTCGACGGGCCGGAGGTCCGCCGCAGGATCGAGGCGATCCACGGTGTCAGCGAGGTCACGCCGCATCTGTTCGAGGGGAACGGCTACCAGTTGCGGGTGCACTACGGCGCGGTGCGCGACCTGGCGCGTCTCGACGAGGTGCTGGCGCTGGCACCGGTCCCCGAGTACATGCTCGCCAACGCCGAGGGCGTGCCGACGGTCCAGGCCGGGTCGGCGGAGGACGCCAACTTCCTGCGCCCCTTCGACCTCGCCGGCGTGGACGGCGGCGGCATCGACACCAACGAGGACGGCCTGCGGATCAACGACGGCACCGACGCCGTCCCGCCGCAGATCGTCACCATCGTCGACAACGGCATCAGCATCGACACGCCGAGCTTCTCGCAGACGGCGACCTCGACGACCGAGCCTCTGATCCCCATCGGGTTCCGGCATCGCAAGATCCACAGCATCCAGAACGCCGGCGACACCGGCACGACCTGCGACGCGGCGCTCTCGGGCGGCAGCACGCACGGCAACGTCGTGGCGTCGGTCATCGCCGCCTACCCGGGCTACTTCGGCGTCTACGCGTCGCGCGCCGGGATCGGCGGCGCCACGGCGCCGCGCGATGCCAACCTCGACGGCGTCGCCCGCGGCGCCCGCATCATCATGGAGGACGCGGCCACCACGGCGGTGTGCACCATCAACACCCTTGTTGAGCGCGGCGGCAACGTGGCGCCCGGATCGCTGCTCGACCGCATGAACTTCGCGATCTGCCCGGCGACGGGCGGTGTCGGCGCCTGCAGCGGCGTGATCGGCGGCGGCCTCGAGACCCACCTGGCCGTGCTGCCGTTCGCGGTGCCCAACTTCTATACGGCGCCACCTCCGATCTTCTACGCCGGGACCTACCCGCAGGCGGCGGTCGATGTCGATAAGTTCCTCTACAACAACCGCGACTTCATGATCTTCGCGCCGGCGGGGAACGACGGCGGCCTGATCGGCAACGGCCGGCTCGCCCTGATGCTGCGGGTCATTCCCGACCTCTTCAACGGCACGGCGGCCGACGAGAACCCCAACTTCCCGGCGCCGATCCAGGTGCCGCCGCCGGCCACCGCCAAGAACATCGTTGCGGTCGGTGGTTCGACCGGCGACTGCTTCACTTTCTTCAACACCACCGATTGCGAGGGCGCCCTGGTCGCCTACACCTCGCGCGGCCCGGCGACACCGGAGTCGCTGCGCATGGTGCCGATCGTCACGGCCCCGCAGTTCGACTTCATCGGAACGCCGTACACCGGCGCGGTCGCGGTCTTCCGATCGCGCGACAACGACAACCTGGCGCCGATCGAGGCGCAGCTCGACGAGGGGAACTACGGGACCTCCTTCGCGGCGGCCTACATGACCGGCGCCGGCGCCCTCATCCGCGACTACTTCGCCCAGGGGTTCTACCCGACGGCCTCGAGGCAGACCGCCGATCGCGTGCCGAACGTCTCGGGCGCGCTGGTCAAGGCGGCCCTCGCGGCCTCGGCCGATTTCAACGAGAGCGGCATCGCCACCCAGGGCCAGGACAACAACGAGCGCAGCCTGCGCCGCACCCGCGCCATGGACATGGGCACGGTGGTCGGCATCCCGATCGGCATCATGGGGAACAGCGAACAGGGATACGGGCGTCCGGTGCTCACGGACGTCCTGCCGCTCGCCGACTGGTCGACCGACTTCGTCCTGCACCCGGCGTCGGCCACGCCGCGCGAGTACCCGGCCGCGGGGCTGCTGGTGTTCGACGCGATTGCGACCGGCGAGCCGCTCATCAACAACACGACGAGCACCTCGCGCACCCATACCTTCCGGATGGCGGGCGGACGCAGCCTCACCAAGGCGGGCGGCGGCATGGCGCTGACGACCGCCCACCTGCGCATCGCCCTCGCCTGGCCCGACATCCCCTCGCCCGCCAACAACGGCGGGCCGCTCATCAACGACCTCGACCTCGTCGTGGAGAGCCCGGGCCCGGACAACTGCCTGACATCGGCCGACACGAAACCCGACGGCGGCGCCTGCCTGCCGAACGCCGCGGTCGACAACGAGTTCTTCGACGGCAACAACTACGACGGCGGGCACAACAACGCGATCACCGACCAGTGGTCGAAGGCGCGCACGGCCGCCTCGGGCACCGAGATCCACGACCGCCGCAATCCGATCGAGGCGGTGCACCTGGCGGGAGACCCGAGCTTCGACGGCGGCTATGCCGACTCGCCCCTGTACGCCGGTCTGTGGCGGGTGACGGTGAAACGCGGTCTGGGCGGCGCCATCGCCGGACAGATCACCATCCTCTCGGCGGTGAACGAGGACGGCAACAGCAACGCCCGCCTCGACACCGGCGAGGACCTGAACGCCAACGACCTGCTCGATCAGCCCGGGCAGCCGTACGCCCTGGTGGTGTCGGGACCGGTGTTCCTGGCCGAGAGCGCCCCGCCGGTCGGCCCCGCCACATACCCCTCGAGCCGCGCGGCGTGGGACCAGGTGCGGTACGACTGCGCCGCGGACGCGGTGCTGACGATCGTCGACGCGAGCGGGCCGCCGGACGCGGCGAAGTCGCAGGCGAACACGACCTTCCAGGTTCTCGACGCCGCCGGCGCTGTGGTCGACACGGAGGGGGGTGTCGGGTTCGCGGCCGGCACGGCGCCGCACACGACCGCCTCGGCGGCGATCCCTGTCCGCCTTGCCGGCCCGCCGCTCGCCGGCAACGGCATCCTCGAGACCGACACCGGCCAGACGCTGCGCGCCGTCTACGCGCCGGCCGGGCAGCGCGCCGTCGAGGCGCGCGCCGCGGTGAACTGCGCCCCCGACCTGGTCGGCGCCTACTTCCTGGCGCAGAACGGCCAGGCGCTCGGCGACCAGGTCTCGGTCGGCGCCGGCTGCGACGACGATCCGTTCCCCGACGCGGGGGAGACGGTCACCTACGGCGTGGCCTTCCTGAACCGCTCGCGCGCCGACGACTATGCCGGCGTGACCGCGACGCTGACGCCGTCGGGGCCGGGCGCCGCGGCGGTGCGCGTTCTCGATTCGCCGCGCGACCTCGGCCGGCTCCCTGCCGGGGCGTCGAACAGCGTCTTCTTCCATCTCTACGTCGATCCCGCCGCGATCGCCGCGCTCGGCGTCGCCGACCGGATGGTCGACATGACGCTGAGCCTCGACTCGTCGGAGCGCGGGGCGCGCATCGCACGGCAGTCGTACACCTTCCACCACGCCCTCGACTCCGACCGCGAGGCGCTGTACTACTCGACCGATCACCCGGCCGGCGGCCGCGAGGTGCGCGACTTCAACCGCAGCGGCATCATCGATCCGCCCGGCGCGATCGACCCGGTGCTCGGGTTCGTCGTGCCGGGCGAGGACGTGACCTTCACGAGCCTGTGGAGCGGCAGCGGCGCGCCCCCCGGGCATTTCACCAACGAAATGGGCGAGGACCTCAACCTCAACGGCGTCTTCGACGGAGCCGAGCGCGACATCATCCCGAACGCCGCGGTCGACCGCGGCATCCTCGCCGCCGACGTTCCGTCGGCGGGCGACAAGGTCCCGTGGGCGTTCGACGCCAACAATGGCGGGTTCAACCCCTTCCGCCACCCCGACAGCATCCCCTTCAGCCTTCCCAGCGCCAATCCCCTGTGGGAGCGGGTAAACGGTGGTGTGTGCGGCTTCCAGACTTCGGGCGGCGCGGGGCTGGCCGGCATCTGGCACACCGGTGACGGCAATCCGGCGACGCCGGCGCCGGCCGCAATCGCGTGCGAGAACCACACGCAGCCGTTCGATGGCGCCTCGAACAGCAAGGTCGAGATCATCCTCGACGTCCTGATGTCGCCCCTCGTCGCCAAGGTGAACCAGGCGGCCGACGCGCGCGACTTCCCCTGGACCGTCGAGTTCCAGCGTCTCGGCATGAACGCCAATCTGCAGATCGTCGACGGCTACGCCGGCGGCGGGATCAACATCGACAACGACGCCGACAACGACGGCAGCAACAGCCTCCTGTCGGGCCACTCCGACGTCTACTACGCGCGGCGCAATGGCGGCTGGCCCTACGGCACCTTCCGGTTCGCGTCGCAGTATTTCAACGGCCCGGGCATCGACCCGGCGAACTTCCCGCCGCGGCAGCGGACCTTCGGACCGTTCACCAACCCGAACGGCTCGGGCACGCTCGACGGCGACGAGACCGGCTTCACCGGGTTCACGGAGGACACCAACCCCGACAGCACCAGCCCGATCCCGACGGCGACGCCCGACTTCCTGCCTTACCCGCAGCCCGGCGCCGCGGTCGTCGGCGTGTGCGACGACGGGTCCCAGGCCGGCGCTCCGTGCGCGCCGGGCGTCGCCGGCGATCCCTGCATCATCGGCGGCGGCACCTGCCGTGCCGAGGACAATACGGTCGCCGGCCCGGTGCGCAACTTCGATGCGTCGCTCATCGGCTACGAGGGGGGGTTCGCCAGCCTCCTTGCCGTGAACCCGGTGGAGAACTTCCTGTTCAGCCTGCCGGGCCGCGCCGGAGCGCGCTGGCTCGTCGGCATCGGCTTCTGGGCCGTCGAGAGCACCACTCATACGACCGACTACGGGGCCGGTATCGACGACGTGGTGTTCGAATGGCGCGAGTGGCACCCGCAGGACGAGGCGGCGATGGGCAGCCTGCCCGCCTGTAGTCGCTTCGGCGGGCCCGGACAGCCGGCGGGCGGACAGTGCGCCACCCTCGCGGTCGACAGGACACAGGTGTACGAGTGCGACGGCACGATCGTCGTGACACTGTACGACGCCAAGTGCATCGCGATCGGCCCCGGCGCCACGACGACGCTCGGCGGCGCCTGCACCACGAACACGGCTTGCGGTACCGGCGGCGATTGCAGCGCCGCCCATCCCTCGGTCGAAGTCGCGGTCGTCACAGAAAGCGACAGCGTCGCGCTCTCGAACGGCGTCTGGCAGGTCGCGGCCCCCGGGACGAAGCGTTTCACGCTCGCGGCGGTGCCGGGAAGCCCCGGGCTCTTCCGCGGCGTCGTCGCGCTGTCGACCATCGCCGTCGACGCGACCCACGTCTTCATCGCGCCGGCGACCGATCCGTCGATCACGGTGTACTACGTCGACCCGCTGTGCGACGGCGACCGCGACGGCGTCGCGGGTGAGGACAACTTCGCCGATCTCGACGGCGACGGCATCGGGGCGGGGGACCATTGCCCGTTCGTCTACGATCCCCCGCAGACCGACACCGACGGCGATGGCGCCGGCGATCCGTGCGACAACTGTCCCGCCCTCGCCAATCCCGCCCAGGTGGATGCCGATGCGGATGGTGTCGGTGACGCCTGCCAGCTCGTCGACAACGACGGCGACGGCGTCCTCAACGCGGCGGACAACTGCCCGCTGACCTCCAACCCGCCGGTTGTCCCCGGTGCGACCGGCCAGGCCGACACCGACCGCGACGGCCTGGGCGATGCCTGCGACCCCGCCGGCTCGTTCGACGACGGCCAGAACGGCATCCCCGACGACATCGTCGCCTTCTCGGGCCTGCTCTCCTGCGCCCGGCTGCCGCTGGCCCGCCTCGAGGTCACGAGCGCCGTCTACCAGGATCTCGACGGCGACCACGACATGTTCCCCGACACCGGCGAGACCGGCCGGGTGGTCGTGACCCTGCGCAACACCGGAGCCGCGCTCACCGGGGCGGTCTTCACCCTGACCTCGACCGACCCCAACGTCGCCTGCATCACGCATCCGATCGTCACCGCCGCCATCCCGGCGGGCGGTACGATCGCGGTCGGGAGCCTCGACCCGGGTCAGCCCGGCTTCACCTTCACCGCGAGCAACACGCTGCAGTCGCCGCCCGCGCCGGCCCCGCTGACGTCCATCGAGCTCGGGTTGTCGGTGGTGGCGAACGAGGCGCTCGGCAGCGCCGCGCCGATCCCCTTCGCGCTCCTGGCGGACGCCAACATGCCGGCCGCAGGAGCGCATGTCTTCGTCCTCGGGCCGGACGGGCTCGCCGGGACCGCCGACGACGGCACGATCGCGGAGTCGTTCGATCTCGATCGCGACGGCGACGGCAATTACACGGTGCGCGACACGTTCCTGCTGGCGACGGCGCCCGGGGTCTTCCGGGGCTCGTGCAGCACGGCGCCGCTCCAGGCGTGCCAGACGGCCGCCGATTGCCCGCCCGGCGTCCCCGACCCCGTCTGCTACTCCGGCGCCTACCTGCGCGGCAGCGACACCGGCGCGG
>Ga0210377_10000291_pt1 | contig 47364 bp, 60 predicted proteins | sample PLM4_65_b1redo_FD_155480 | JGI IMG/M metagenome (GOLD analysis project Ga0210377, IMG submission 155480) | Groundwater sediment microbial communities from an aquifer in East River, Colorado, USA - PLM4_65_b1 redo | ecosystem: Environmental > Terrestrial > Soil > Riparian zone | place: USA: East...
GGACGTCGATTCCGAGGCCGGGGCGATCGCCTGGGCGGGCGCAGGCGAGGCGCTGCGGGCGAAGCTGAGCCCGGAGGCCTGGGCGACCTGGATCCGCCCATGCCGCGGCCTGTACGTGCGCGAGGGGCGGATCGTGGTGGAGGTGCCGGACGCGCGCTTCCTGGATTGGATCGGGCGGAACTGGAGCGCGCACCTGCAGTGGGCGGCCGCGGAGACCGGCCTCGAGGGAGTGGACCTGGTCGTGGCGTCGGCGCCGGCGATCGCCGGCTAAGGAGGGGACATGGACATCAACACCGGTCGGATCTACCCGGGCCTCGCCGCGGCGATCGCCGCGGGGGTCCGCGCTTCCGACCTCGTCACGGGCGAGAAGCGGACCCTCCTCAAGCTGAAACGCAAGATCCGGATGGCCAGCAGGTGCGCGAACATGCACCGGCGCGCGGGCCGGCGAATCCAGAAGCTGAGCCGGAAGAAGAACCGTAGGCGAAAGTGAGCCGACTGCTCCAAATCGCCCAGGACTTCGCGCTCCCGGTCGACCTGGTCACGCAGACGATCGGCGTGCTAGCCAAGCGCGGGGCGGGGAAGTCCTACACGGCCGCGGTGCTCGCGGAGGAGATGCTGGGCGCGTCCCTCCCCGTGGTGATCGCCGACCCGGTGGGGGTGTTCTGGGGGCTGCGGGCGGCCGCCAACGGCCGGGATCCCGGCCTGCCCATCCTGATCATGGGCGGGGACCACGGGGACGTGCCGCTCGAGTCCACCTCCGGGGAGATGGTGGCGGACCTCGTCGTCGACGAGCGCGTCTCCGCCGTGCTCGATCTCTCCCGCCTCCGGAAGGGCGAGCAGACGCGCTTCATGGAGATCTTCGCGGAGCGGCTCTACCAGCGGAACCGCCAGGCTCTCCACCTGGTGCTCGACGAAGCCGACGCCTTCGCGCCCCAGAGGCCGATGCCGGGCGAGCAGCGGCTCCTCGGGGCGATCGAGGACCTGGTCCGCCGTGGCCGCGCCCGGGGGATTGGCCTCACGCTCGTCACGCAGCGCGCGGCCGTGCTGAACAAGAACGTCCTGACCCAGGCCCAGGTCCTCGTGACGCTGCGGACGATCGCCCCCCAGGACCGCGATGCGATCGACGCCTGGGTCGAGGTGCACGGCACGAAGGAGCAGCGGCGCGAGCTCATGGAGTCCCTGGCCGCGCTGCCTATCGGGGAGGCCTGGTGGTGGTCCCCGGGATGGCCCACGGGCGAGGGAATCTTCAGGCGCGTCAAGATCCGGCGGCGCCGCACCTTCGACAGCTCGGCGACCCCGGAGGTGGGCGCGGCCGCGGCGACGCCGAAGAAGCTGGCCGCGGTCGACCTCGAGGGGATCCGGAAGCGCATGGCGGCCACCGTAGAGCGGGCCCAGGCCGCGGATCCCCGCCGGCTTCGGGCCCGGATCGCCGAGCTCGAGCGCGAGCTCGCGAAGAAGCCCGCGGCCGCGGCGCCGCCGCCGAAGCGCGTGGACGTGGAGATCATCAAGCCGCGGCAGGTCCTCCGTCTCGCCGCGGTGGCGCGGATCCTCGAGCGGCGGGTCACCGCCACCGAGGAGGCCGCGCGCGTCGTCCGTAGTACCTGGCAGGAGCTCGACGCGGCGCTGAAGCGCGCGCGGGCGCTGCCGGGCGAAACCCGCGTGAGCCGGGCCGTACCCGGGGCGCCGGGGCTGGGAGTGTCCGGGGTGGGACCCGGAACGCGTTCCCAGGCCCCGGTCGCCCCGGCTCCTCCTCGAGGCGGCCGCCCCACGTTCCGCGAGGCCTCCGCCGTGCTCACCGGGCCCGAGCGGAAGATCCTGACGGCGCTCGCTCAGCACGGCGCACGGACCACGCGGGCCCTGGCGCTGCTCACCGGCTACGCGGCAGGCGGTGGCGCCTTCCGGAACCCCCTGAGCGCGCTGCGCGCCCGGGGCCACGTCGACGGCCGCGAGACGGTGCGCATCACCGACGGCGGCGCCGCCGTGCTTGGCGCCTGGGAGCCTCTGCCGACCGGCCAGGAGCTCCTCCGCTACTGGCTCGAGCACCTGTCGGGTCCGGAGCGCAAGCTGCTCGCCGGCGTGGCCGACGCCTGGCCCGGCTCGATCACCACGGAGGCGCTCGCGGCCGCGACCGGGTACGAGGCCTCCGGCGGCGCCTTCCGCAATCCGCTGAGCCGGCTACGCACGCTCGACCTGGTTGACGGCCGCGGCGAGCTGCGCGCGGCCGACGAGCTCTTCGAGCCCCCGGTGGCCCCTTGAGCCAACCGAAATGGTTCGTGCTGAACCACGCGCAGGTAGAGAAGGGCCGGCGCACACTGCGATGGAGGGTGACATCGCTCGACGGCGGCACGCTCGGCCATGTGGAGTGGTACAGCCCATGGCGCTGCTATTTCCTTCCCTCCGTGGAGACCCTCTTCGAGAAGACCTGCCTGCGGGACCTGGCTGACTTCTGCGAGCAGGCCACCCGCGACCACATCGAGGGCCTCCGGCGCAAGCGGGAGGCGGAAGGCGGGCCGCGGGCTGCCAGCCACGGAGGGAAGGACGAATGAAGCTGCAACCGCCCCGCTTCGACCGGCAGGACCCACACGATCTGTGGGCTCGCGAGGAGGCCGCGGCAAAGCGCAGGAAGCTCGAGGACCTCTTCGCCCACCAGCTGATGGCGCACGCCCTGCCCAAGCCCGAGCGGGAGTACCGCTTCCACCCCACGCGGATGTGGCGGCTCGACTTCGCATGGCCGGACTACGGGCTACTGGCGGTCGAGATCGACGGGGCGTCCTGGATCCAGGGCCGGCACAACCGCGGCGCCGGCTTCGAGGCCGATGCCGAGAAGCTCAATGCCGCGGCCGCCCTCGGGTGGCGCGTCTTCCGCTACACCGCCACGCGGGTGCGGTCAGGCTGTGCGGTCATGGAGGTCCGGGTGCAGCTCGAGCGCGCCGCCTGGAACCGGATCCCATGAAGCGCCCGGAGGCCACCGATGAAGCCGTGCGAATCCTGCGTGTGCAGACGATCCCGGCGCTCCGGGCGTCCGGAGGCGGTGGGCACGCCGACGCGATCGAGACGGTGCTGGCAGAGCTGGATCGTCGCGGCAGGTTCATGACCATGCTGGCCGAGGCAAAGGCCGTGGTTGAGGCCAAGCTGGACGATCTGCAAGCCGAGGGGCACTGGTGAGCCAGCCCTCCCCCGACGCCCGCCTCGCGGAGGTGCTCGCCGCGCTCCCGGACCTGTGTCGCGCCATCGTGGCGGCCGTCGAGCGGGCGCAGCGGCGCGGGGGCGGGGAGGTGCCGGTGCTGCTCATCGTCGGGCCGAACGGGCTCGAAGAAGGTCGCGTGGCGGTGTCGTACGAGCGGACGCGCTTGACAGGGTAGCGTAGACTCGTCGGTGCAGGCATCGGCCTGAGCGCCCGGCAGCACCCGCGGGCGCGATCGTGCAGGCCGAGCGCTTGTCGGGCCCCGGTCGCAACCACGGGGGAGAGCGAGACGCTTTCTCTCGGGGGTTGAATGGACGGGGGCGCCGGCGCCACGGAGAGACACACGGCCGCGGACTGGCGGCCGCTCGTGACGGAGGCCGTCGCTGTCCTCTGGCCCGCCCTCCCGGACGGCTGGCGCTGGATCCTCGCGCAGTGCCAGATCGAGAGCGCCGGCGACCCGCGGGCGGTGAGCCCCTCCGGGGCCGAGGGCCTCCTGCAGCTCATGCCAGCCACGGCGGCGGAGCTGGGTGTCGAGAACCCCTTCGACCCGGCGCAGAACCTCCGCGGCGGCATCACCTACCTGAAGCGCCAGTACGACGCGCTCGGCGAGGTGCCGGTGCACCTCGACCGGCTGCTCTGGAGCTTTGGCTGCTACAACGGCGGGCGCGGCTACTTCGACTTCAACGGCGACGTGGCGAACACGTGCCTCGAGCTCGCGAAGCGTGACGAGCCGCGGGCCTGGTCGCGCTGGGTGGTGGGGCGCTACTGGCTGATGCACCGGGACCTGGTGGTCCACGGCCGCCGGCCCGACTACCGCCAGATCTGGACGTACGTCGACCGGATCCGGTCTCTCGCGGCCGGCCTGGGCGCGGTGACTACGTGAGGGCAGCCCTCGCGCTCCTGCTCGTCCTGTCGATCGGCTGCGTCCACACGTACATGCGGCCCCCGGACCCGCCATCGCAGCCGGTCCCCAGCCCCAGCCCGGAGGTACTACTCGTGAGCCCGCGGCTTTCGGCCCGGGTTTCGTCGCTTCGCGGCGAGCCCGCGCATGTACTCGCTGATCTCGGTCGCGGTCGCCCCTCCGCGGCGTTTGCTGGCCCCGCGTCCCGCCCGCCCCATCGCCGCCGCCGCCTTGCTCGTGGCGGCCCGAGCCCGCGCCAGCGCCGCGTACGTCTTGCTCGGCAAGTCGCTGCATCCGCAGTGCCCACCATCGGCCCCTACGCAGCCCTGGACGCAGGGCCGGTCCGCGCAGCCGCAGGTCCCGTCCCGGTGCGCGTCGGTCGCCCGGCTGGCCTCCGCTTCGCGCTCCTCGCTCTCCAGCCGGGCGTCCAATTCGCGCCTGGCTGCGCGTTCGTTGTAGGTCCGCTCGTCATCGCTTCGCGAGTCCATGATCCACTCCTAGCTCGCGCTGATCGACAGGATGTAGCGATTACTCGCCGAGATGCTGCGCCGGATCTCGCGAGTCTCGCCGGCCACCATCATCACGGTCTGGGACTCGCGGATCTTCTCCCGCCGGGTCGCGCGCGCGATCTCGCCGATGATCTCCAGGGTCAGCGTGCCGTCGCTGCTGAGGACCGAGGTCGTCCCGTACTGGAGCTTGTCCAGGCCAGGGACCTTGTACGCCATCCAGCCCTTACTGTGGCTCGGGATCTCGACCACCGTGATCGTGAGTGTCATCGTGCTTTCCTTGGTTCCCATGCCTCTATAATAGGGCAACGTTGCGCTATAGTCAAGGGGAATCGGATGCCCCACAGTCTGGATTCTGGACAATCCACATGATGCGCAACCCCAACCCCCCGAAGCATGTACCCGCTCTGTTCGCTGTCGTCCTCTCGTTGGCGGTACGCGCGGCAGCCCAGGCGTCTGATCCGCTGGCCGCCCAGACCTTCTCGCAGGCCTACCTGTGGCGCGAGGTCCTCTGGCAGAGCGAGAGCGGCCGCACTGAGGGCTGGGGGGGGCGGGGGCTCCTGCAGCTCGGCCTCGGACGCGTCGGCGTCGCGCTGCGCGCGGACGTCGGCGGATTGCCGGAGGCCTTCTCGCTCGAGGACCCGAGGACCTTCCGTTCGGCCTCCGGCTACCTGGCCGTCCACCTCAACATGATCGCCCGGGAGGGCGCGGTGGTCGGGCCGACGGTGTTGGTCGGCAGGGCGATATCGCTGGAGGACGGGCTCGCGTCGGCGCCGACGGCCGGCCGGATCACGGCCGGAGCCGGGATACGGGTCGCCACCGCCACCGCGGCCGGGTACCTCGCCGTCGGGACGCACGAGGCGCTCGGCGGCGCGTGTCTCCTCTGGACCCTGCATCTCCCGTTGACGTCGCGCCTCGCGTTCGTGGCGGATGGGGCCACGACGACGGGGGGCCGCGCCTATTTGCGGCTCGGCATGGCCGTTTCTCTCGCAGAAGGAGGGCAGTGATGGACCCTGGAGTCGTCTGGTGTGGCTGGCTCGCCCTATTCCTGCTCTACGAGATCGTCGCCGCGAGGTCCCGCGCGAGTGGGGACACGCTGAGCGAGATGGTCTGGTACTGGTTCGGGGTGCGGACGGCGCGCCGGTACGCGATCCTCCGGCGCCTGTTCCTTGCGGCGTTCCTCGTCGCTCTCCTGGCGCACCTCGTCCTTGGGGCGAGCGTGCTGCCGGTGATCGTGACGGGGGGACTCGTGGCGGCCGTGATCGTCTATGCCGCGTTCTTCGAGCGGCCCATGCTCCTCATCCTCCTCGCCCTGCCCTTCCTCGTGGGCTGTCCCCTCGACTGCAAGCAGCTGCAGACAGCGCTCGACCTCGCGCGCGCCTCTGGCGACGCGACAGCGATCTCCCTGGCCGAGAAGGAACTGGCCGCCGCGAAGTGCGTCGTGCCTACGCCGCCGCCCCCCGGGACATGCCCCGACGGCTTCCCGCCGGGCCCGGACGGCTGCCCGAAGACCTGCGCCGACCTGGCTTGCCGGTGGGGCTGCGACGAGCAACCGAGCGGGGCGGTCTGCAGGCCGGAGCCCCCGCCGACGGAGTGCCTGCCGGGCGTGGAGTGGTGCGACAAGCTGGTGCCGCCCGCCCAGTGCTCGAGCCTATCGCGCCCGTGCAAGCACAACCCCACCCAGGACCCCGGGTACTGCGAGCTGGCTCCGACTTGCACCCCAGGGGATCCCTGCAGCGGGGTTTCGTGCCCGGATGGTCAGCACTGCAGCGTCGGGATGTGCGTGCGCAACGTGCCGCCACCCCCCAGCTGCCTCCACATCGAGTGCCCGGCAGGTCAGCACTGCGTCGCCGGCGGGTGTGTCCCGAACACGCCTCCTCCGGCTGACATCTATCTCGACGATGCGCACCTGACGGTCGTCGAGTATCCCGCTACTTCCAGGGAGACGTGGCAGGTAGCGCTCGACGCCCTCGAGGCGGTGAGGTCCACCCACCCGGAGCTCTTCACGGACGACCTGGCGGGCGTCAGGGATTTGAACCTCCCAGGGTATGGCGACGACGTCGACGCCGTCTACAGCCTGATGGCCGCACGGATTCGCCTCAGTGGCCGCGACGCCGGTCAGAGCCTCAAGCGGGCCGAGGGGAAGAAGTCGGACTGCATCTTCGTCGCGCGGGCTGTGGGCTCCGACCTGTTCGAGGAAGACCACGTGTTCGAGTACGGCGGCGGAAAGAGCACGACCGGCCCGAACATGGTGAAGGCTCTGTATCGCTACGACCTGGTCGTTACCACCGGCGCGTGCGGCCCGCCCGTCCTGCCCCCACTCCAGTCGATCGACCTGAAGCCCGAAGGCAAGTGGATGGGTGGCACCCCGCAGTTCCACGGCTGCGACTTTCCGGCGCCCGCCGAGAATTACTGCGCGAAGGCCGGACTCGGCACGATGCCGAACGATCCCAACGTGGTCAGGTGCGATTGCCCGGCGTGGAGCGAGGCCGATCCCCAGCAGCGGATGTGCAGGGAGCACCAGGCTCTTCTCGGCGACGCGAGCTGGCACACCGACGGCATCCTCGAGCGCAACCCCGAAAACCACCTGCAGGCCCGGTGCTCGGATTGCTCGTGGATCGAGGTCTGCAGTGCGGACGGCGGAAAGTGCACGCGGGTGGCGCAGTGAAGGGCGTTGGCTGGCTTGCGGCCATATTCCTTGGCCTCGCCGCACTCTCGGCTTTCATGGGACTACGCGACGAGCGCCGGCACCCTCCGGAGCCAGACCCAGCGATCGCTGAGCTCCGGGGACAGGTCACCCAGCTGGCCGGGAGGATCGAGCCGCTGGCGCGTCGGGTCGCCGCCCTCACGAGCGACGTGGACGACATGCGGGGTCGCGTGGACATGCTGGAGCGTCGGATCGTCGCGCTCGAGCGCGTGGTGCCGAGGCAGGCGATCAGGGATCGGGCGGAAGCGAAAGCCCTGAGGAGACAATGAAATGACGACGACCAACACCGACCCGATCGCACCCGCGAAGGTCACCGTCACCATCAACCCGGACGCACCGCTCTCGCCGTCCACCACGTACCGCTGGGCGACCACTCTCTGGAAGGGGATCAGGCCGGCGCTCACCGTAGCTGGCGTCGCGGCCGTCGGCGTCTTCCTCAATCAGCTCGACGCGTCGGTGCTCGTGAAGATGGGCCTGTCCCAGGTCCTCGCCACGTTCCTGATCGAGGCGGCCAGGAACTGGTGGAAGCAGCGCGCGCTGCGGAGCAACTGAGAGGAGGACTGACCTTGGGCTTGGAGGTTTCCTGGCGCGAATACGTCGACATGCGCTTTGCCGACTGGGAACGGTCTCACAAGGTCCAGTTCAGGTCCACCGAAAAGGCGCTGGCGCTTGCCTCCGAAACTCTCAAGGACCGCCTGGCCCAGATGAACGAGTTCCGGCAGCAGATTGACGTCGAGCGCGCGACCTACGTGAGGCGGGAGCAGATGGACGAGTCGACCCTGGCTCTCACCCAGCGCCTGGAGAGGCTGGAGCAGTGGCAGGCGAACGTCCTCGGCAGGCAGGTCGTTTTCGGCGGCGCGATCATCGTGATCTCTGGGCTGATCACGCTCGCGCTGCGGTTCGTCGGGCATTAGGCGCCATGGCAGCCAGCTTCATCGGGGGAGAGGTGGTCCTCGCTGGGACCACCCCCCAAACGGCCGTGACGGCTCCCGGGGCCGGCGAGCAGAAGCAGGTGCTGTCCCTGCTCGCCATCAATCGCGACTCGGCAAGCCGGACGATCACAGCGAAGAAGGTCGGCGGCACGGTGACCGAGACGATCGGGAGCGTAGTCCTCGCCGCGGGGCTCAGGGGTCAGCTGATCGAGGCCTCTGTGGTGCTGGACGGCACCGGTGAGTCGGTGACAGTCGAGAGCGACGCGACGGCCGCCACCACGGAACCCGTAGTGGACGTCGCAGTCTTCAAGGTGCCATGAAGAAGCTGATCCCGCCGCTCGCGCTCTTACTCGTCTCGAGCGTCGCTCTCGCCCAGAGCTACGACGCGAACGGACGGCAGAAGGTCAACGTCGAGACCGGAGCCGTCGTCGTCACGCAGGGCACGGGTACGAACCTTCATACCGTGGTGGATTCGGGAACCGTAACCGTCGGCACATTTCCGGACAACGAACCATTCAACCTCGCCCAGGTCGCCGGCGCCACGGTCGCCACGGGGAACGGTACAGCGTCCGGAAGCCTTCGTGTATCGCTCGCCTCCGACTCGACCGGGACCACCGTAGCCACTCAAGGTACGGCCGCCAACCTCAACGTCAGGACCGACACGTCCGGGGCAACCGGAGCAGCTCCTCCAGCACGAGCGGAGTACACCGGTGGGCTCGGCAGTGGGGCCACGGCCGGCTTTCTCATCGGCTTCCCGGTCTGCGACAGCTTCGCCAACGTCAACGTGTCCACAGCGACGACGACGCTGATCGTGACCGGCGTCTCGGGCCGGCACGTCCGCATCTGCTCGCTCTCCCTGGTGACCGCCGCGGCTAATAACGTGGCTCTCATCTCGGGGACCGGCGCCACCTGCGGCACCGGGACCACCGGCATGAACGGCGGCACCACGGCTGCGTCTGGCTGGAACTTCGCGGCGAACGGCGGCCTCACCCAGGGCTCGGGACTCGGCGCGATCAACCAGACGAACGCGACTGGTGACAGCGTGTGCGTCATTACCTCGGCCGCCACGCAGCTCTCGGGTCGGCTTTCCTACGCGATTTACTGATGCGTAGCCTCCTCCTCCCAATCGCGCTCCTCTTGGCCTCACCCGCGTGGGCCGCCTGGACCGCCGTAGGGACCATCGCGAACGCGAACGACGGGACGGCGGGCTCGACCTGGGCTCCTACGACCTCGGCCGCGCTCGATGCGGGCAACGTCGGCGTCTGCGTCTTGGCGAAGGACGAGACGGGGACGGGAACCACCGACGGCACGGGTCAGGTAACGAGCCTCGTGGACGCCGCCGGCAACACGTGGACCGAGGGTGGCGACTGGTGCAACATGCAGACCAGCACCGCGGCGAACGGCGCGTGCGTCGCGATCTATTGGACGCGCGCCGGAGCGACCCTGTCCTCCGGGGCCGCGATGACGTGGACCTTCGCGGCCTCTACGACGCGCAAGGCCGTGACGTGCATGGAGTACACCACTACTACGTCCGACATCGTGATAGTCGCGCGTGCGGCCGGGGACAATGGCCTCGCCAACGACGCGGCCGACCCGGGGTCCATGACGGACGCCACCACGGTCAGCCGTGCTCACCTCTTCGTGCGGGGCAGCTCGTGCGAGTCCAACAACACCGGGTATACCGCCGACACCGACTACACGGCCTTCACGGGGCAGGGGGCGAGTAGCACCTCGGATAGCGGCACCGCCGCGACATCGATCGGATCGAGAGGGGAGTATCGGGTTGCCACGCAGAGCACCTCCGCAGCCTCGGACCCAACCTACGTCGCTGCCGACTGTGCCTCCTACGTCCTGGCTCTTGATGAGGATCCATGCACTGGGTTGTGCATCGACTCCGGTTTCCCGAAAACCACCTTCAAATCCAACACTACCGGCGCCACGATCACATCGCCCTCGTTCATTGTGGGAGGGAGCACGCGGACGTTGGTCCTGGTCTACACCCTCTACACCACGGGTGCCGACCCCTGGCCGATCACCTGCGCGTGGAGCGGGGGCACGCCCGGCCCGGCGACAGCCTGGGTCCTGCGCGCGTGGAACGCCATCGACAACGGCAACAACGACAACCCAAACCCAACCTATTCCTTCACTGGTGACTCGACTTCCGGCAATGACCAGGAGGATCTCTTCAATCGGCACCACACGGCGAGGATCTGGACGTCGACTTGGAGTGGGACGCCGTCGAGCGCCTCGGCGATATGTACGCGCACGGGCACGGATGCCAACACCGGGATCGTTTCCATCTACAGCTTCGGTGGCGCGCAGACCACCTTCGGCACCCTCGGCCAGCACCACTCCTCCGGCACTGAGATCGCGGATCTCACGGCCCAGACCATCAACCTGCCGATTACCGCGAGCGCGAGCGGCTCGTTCCTCATCGGCGGGCTTTACTGGGGCAATGCCGGTGGTGCCGTCACGGCCAATGGCTCGACGACCATCGATTTCCAGGCCGACGACGGTGGCTCCCAGGGCGTCTCGGTCGCTTTCAGACTAACAGGCACGACAACCGCCAGCACCGGATACACGCTCGGTGTCACCGACTCGCAATGGGCGTGGGGTGTGGCAGCCATTGAGGTACTGGCGAGTAGTGCCCCTCCCTCATGCGCGCTCTCGATCGCGCTCATGGGAGTTGGGTGCCGATGAACCAGAGCATCCAGACCCCAGCGCGGTACCTGACGTGGTTCGCCTCCGCGGCGACCGTCTACGACGAGACGGACCGCGCCGTCACGGCGCTTGCCCTAGTGGCCTTGACCGACCTCCAGCGGTACAAAGATCTCGGCGTCCCGGTCGCGGCTGTCGGGCTGGTCGCGCTCTCCGACGCGGAGAGATACAAGGATCTCGGGCTCGTCGTTCCGGTGTCGGCTCTCGTGTCAGCGACGTCGACCGAGCATTTTCGGGACGTGGGCCTGGCGGTCTCCGTCGCGGCCGTGGTGACGGATCTCGAGGCACAGCGCTATCGGGAGACGGGGATTCCTTTGTCCGCGGCCGCGCAGGTGGCCGGAACGGACCTTCAGAAGTGGCAGGACGTTGGGCTGAGTCTGACGGTGCAGGGGATCGTCTCTCTCGCGAGCGAGGTGTTTCACGCGGGCGGCACGCACTACCCCGAGACAGGCCTCGCCGTCGTCATCGCGGGCTCCGCAACCGTCTCCGACTTCCAGCGCTACCTCGAGGCGAGCCTGCCAGTCGCGGCCCAGGCTGTCCTGAGCCTGGCCCTCGAGCGCGGGCACTACGCCGACGCCGTGCAGGTCCTCGCCGCGGCCACCCTGACAGCCACGGACGTCGAGCATTGGCGAGAGAACCTCCAGGCCCTTGCCACGGGCACGGTCGCGCTGAGCGATGCCCAGCGATACCGCGAGGTGGGGCTCCTCGTCCAGGCGATCGCGACCCTCGGCGTCACGGACGCGCTGCGCCAAGCGCGGCCCGGGGTGCCGCTCTTCGCGTTCTCGACTGCGCCGTGGGTCCACTCAGCGTGGTGGGGGCCAGTGGAATGGACGGAGGTGGTTGGCTGCCTGGTGCAGCCCGACGGCTCGCTGCTGAAGGTGATCCCCAGCGGGTTCGCTGCGGGCGCCCGCTCGGTGCGCTCCATCACGGCGGACGGCGGTTTCATCCGGTGGCGGCTGTGGGACGTCGACGTCGTCGTGGGCCTCGGGGCCGGCAGCACTGATCAGACGCTCGCGGACGTGGACTACGCGGTGCACCCCGCGTCCGGGAGCCAGCTCAAGCTCTACCGTCTCGGGTCGCTGGTGTTCCAGACGACCTGGAGTCAAGGCTCCATCGTGGAGATGAGCCTGTCCGGAGGCCACATCGAGGTCCGCGTCGACCTGGCGTTGGTGCACACGTTCGCGGCGTCGGTGTCGCCCCCGTTGAACGTCGACACCGCGATGAGCGGGCCGTCCGGTTCTTCCGTTCGGCCGGTGACGCTGCTGGACGCGGGCGACATCGAGGTCGTCCCGCGCAGCTTCAAGACGGTGTCATGGGCGCGCAGTGGTGCGACGCCCAGTTGGCAGAGGGCATTCGGGGGATAGGGAGGAGACGAGCCATGAGCAAGATGACGCGGGGCGTCCTCGCCGTGCTGGTGGGGCTGGCAATGACGGCCGGCGGGCTGCTGCTGACCCGCTGGGGTGTGGCGACGATCCACGAGGAGCTGCAGCTCAGGGGCAAGGGCACCACGAGTGGGACCGATACCCTGCGACGATCCTCCCTGGACGAGCCCGTGCGGGTCGCCAGCGTGCGAGAGATCGGCGTATGGACCTTCACGTGGAAGGACGCGCTGCGCAGGGTCAAGAGCGTCGAGCGGTACCACAACACGCTGTCGCGCGTAGCCGACCAGCGACTCCTCGAGCTCCAGTTTCGAGGCGGCGCGGCGCCAGGAGCCTCCTACTACATCGGCCTCGCCGACGCTTCCAACCCCTGCAGCATCACGAAGACGGACGCCACGGCGACGGCCTGGACTGGCGAGCCCTCCGCGAACGGCTACGCGCGCGTGGCGGTCTCCAAGGACAGCACGGGCTGGCCGACGTCCGCCGCGGCCACGAACGACTGGCACATCGTGAGCAAGGTCGTCACCTTCACGAGCACGGGCACCATCGGCCCCGTCAACTGCGCCCTCCTGAGCGACCAGGCGAGCGGTACGGCAGGGGACTGGCACGCCTGGGTTGCGCTCTCCCAGGCGCGCACCATGGCGAACGGCGAGAGCCTCGACGTGTCGATGGATATCACCCTCCAATAGAGGGAGGAACGCATGCGGCCGGACTGGACGGTGTCGAAGGCGAAGCGCCCCGGGGAGGAGTTCCGCATCTCTTATAACTTCGCCAACGACGTCGAGGTGTCGGACTCCTACGCCTCCCACGTCATCACGGCAACCGACGTCCAGGCGGGGACAGACGTGAGCGCCACGTTCCTGCAGGGCCCGACCCGCATCGGCTCCACGGGCGCCATCCTCGGAGTGCAGGTGCAGGGAGGGGCGGACGGCAAGGACTACGACGTCCTGTTCCAGCTCACCACCACGCAGGGCGACGTCTTCCAGCGCGTGGTCCGCGTGTCGGTAAGGGCTTGAGCGTGAATGATGCCAAATGCTCCCCTCCGCGCCTGCGCTACCTGCGGGCGGGCGTTCCCGAAGGGGCGATGCCCCGCGCATCCGCGCCGCTCCACCTCGTGGGGGCAGGGCAACAGGGGCAACAGGCGCGGTTCGGCCATGCGCGCCCAGGTCCTGCGCGAGGAGCCGACATGCCGCTACTGCTCGAGGGCTCCATCGACGACGGTCGACCACGTCGTCCCTCTAGCCGAGGGAGGGTCGAGCGAGCGCTCCAACCTGGCGGGCGCGTGTGGCGGGTGCCACCGCCAGAAGACGGAGCGCGAAGCGAAACGCGCAAGGGTTGCGCAGTGCAGGTAGGGGGGGGCGTGAATCTCTGGAGTCCACCGGGAGCGGTACCGCTTGGGGCCTCGGCGCACACGCGGACAGAATTGGGCGCGCAGAGCGTGCGCCCACGGCAGGGCCCGAATGGGGCGCGCAGAGGGTGCGCCCCGGGGCGGGGGTCTGATGAGGGGACGTAAGCCCGCGACGACCGCCGAGAAGATCGCGAAGGGCGAGACCCGTCCCAGCCGCGTGAACTACGACGAGCCGGACGTGCCATCGGCCAACGTCACCTCGGCGCCCAAGGAGCTGCGCGGTGCCGGGTTTCGGCTGTGGCGCGATCACGCGCAAGCGATGAAGGACTCGGGCCAGCTGCGCGCGACCGACGTGCCGTTGTTCGTGGCTCACTGCAGGACGGCGACGGATCTCGAGTTCTGGGAAAAGGAGAAGTCGAAGCGCGACCTCGACCGGGCCGCGCGTATCCAGATCCAGCGGACGGTCAACCAGCTTGGCAGCCTTTACCTGCGCCAGGCCGCCGAGCTCGGCATGACGTCGGTCGCCCGCTCGAGGGTGAAGACGGTCACGAAGGCGCCGGTCGAGAAGCCGAAGCACGAACGATTCTTCAAGGGGCTCCGTGGTATCAGCGGCGGCAAAGCGTAGGACGGCCAAGCCTGGTCGAGGCCCGCGGCTCCCGTGGTGGGGAGCCGGAAAGGCCCCGCATCTTCGTTGGCCTGGTGTGACGATCGAGATCCCGGCCGTCTGGTCGAGGGCCCGCAAGCGATGGGAGAGCCCGGACGGACGGTACTATTTCGACGCCGAGGCAGCGGACAAGGCCTGCGACTTCTTCCCGACGTTCCTCACTCACCACATTGGCGAGTTCGCCGGCGAGGCCTTCGAGCTGCTCGACTATCAGCGGCTGCTAGTCGTGCGTCCGCTCTTCGGATGGAAGGACGCGCGCACCGGCTTCCGGCGTTTCCGCTTCCTGTTCCTCTTCGTGCCCAAGGGCAACGGCAAGTCGCCGCTCGGCTCCGGCCTGGGGCTCTACCTGCTGTTGTGCGACGACGAGCCGGCGGCCGAAGTGTTCTCCGTGGCCACCGACAAGGACCAGGCGAAGGTCGTCCATGAATCGGCGAAGATCATGGTCGAGCAGTCGGCCGACCTGTCCGAGCTCGCCCAGGTCCTGCGCGACTCGATCTACTGCCCGACGTCGCGCGGCTTCTACAAGGCGATCGCTTCGGATGCGGCCGGCAGCCACGGCGGCCGACCGCACGGCGTCATCATCGACGAGTTCCACACGCAGCGGAATCGCGACCTCTTCGAGGCCCTGCGGAAGTCGATGCTGAAGCGACGCCAGCCGATGCTCGTCATGCTGTCGCATGCCGGCGACGACGACGAGTCCATCTGCTTCGAAGAGTACGAGGTCGCGAAGCGAGTCCTGAAAGACGCGTCGATCGATCCGGCCTACCTGCCGGTCATCTTCGAAGTCGGGCCAAAGGAAGACTGGACGCGCGAGCGCACGTGGAAGAAGGCCAATCCTGGCTATGGGATCACGATCAACCCGGTGATCTTCGCCGCCGAGTGCAAGGCGGCACAGGACACCCCGCGCAAGCGCAACGACTACCTAAAGTTCAACTGCAACCGTTGGGTCAACCAGGCGACGGCGTGGCTGCCCAGCGAGTGGTGGGACGCATGCGAGGGTCCGTTCCCGGAGGGGTACGAGAGCCTCGAGTGTGCGGCGGGCCTCGACATGGCGCAGAAGATCGACCTGGTCGCCTTCCACGTGGTCCTGCGCCAGCCGATCGAGGTCGAGCTCAAGATAGAGGTCACGACGGCCGACGAGGAGACCCTCGAGCCGGAGAAACGCGAGGTCTCGCTCAACTTCCGCGTGTATGGCGTGCCCTTTTTCTGGCTGCCTGAGGAGACGGTGCGCGATCGCGAGCGCGAGGGTTTCACGTCCTACCGGGACTGGGCGGCCGCCGGGTTGCTCACGATCACGGAGGGCGCGTCTATCGACTACGACCGCGTGTTTCAGGACATCACCAAGAAGATCGCGCCACGCTTCCCGCTGCTCAAGCAGGGGGAGATCGGATACGACCCGGCCTTCGCCACGGACATCGCGAACCGCCTGCGCGACAAGGCCGGCTTCAAGACGGTCGAGGTCCTCCAGAACTACCAGCACCTGAACGAGCCCTGCCAGGTCTTCGAGGCGCTCGTCAAGTCGAAGCGCTGGGTCCACGACGGCAATCGGCTCATGCGCTGGAACGTCGAGAACGTGGCGGTCAAGCGCGACGACGCCGGCCGCATTCGCCCCGTGAAGCCGCGGCGGGCCCACAAGAAGATCGACGGCGTGGTGTCCGGGATAATGGGGCTCTCTCGGCTGACTGCACAGTCGGCGCCGAAGCAATCCAAGTACGCCGGCGACGACGACGTGATGCCCTTCGTAGCAGGCCTCGGCCGCTATGAGGAGAGGGATCGAGATGCTCCGCCGACTACTGCCTGACGCCCGCGCCGCGGCCGCGCTCGCCGCGGGCCTGGTGCCCGAGGTCGTCGGCTTCGCCGGGGTCGCGCTCGTGGTCGCCGGTGTCTGGGAGCTCGCCGGCCGCGCATGGGCGCAGCTGCTGACCGGCGGGCTCCTGCTCGCCGCATACCTCGCGCGCTCGCTGCGCGCGCGTCGGAGGGCCTAGCCATGTCGACGCTCCTCGCGCAGTTCCTCGGCCTCGACCCGCTCGGCGATGTCGGCTACACCTCGGGACCCGTGATCATTCGCGAGCCCGGCGCCGACGACGGCGGCGGCCTCAAGGTCGCGACCGTGTGGAGAGCGGTCAACGTCCTGGCCGCGGCCGTCGCCACCCTCCCGCTCAAGATGTATCGCCGGCTGCCATCGGGCGGCAAGGAGGAGGTCCGGGACCACTGGGCCGCCCAGCTCGTCTACCACATGCCGAACCGCGCCCAGACCTCCTTTCGCTGGAGGCATCACGCTATGGGCCACGCGGTGCTGGGGGGCAACTACTACGCGCTGAAGATGCCGGGAGCGAACCAGGGCTTCGCTGCCCTCTGGCCGCTCGCTCCCGAGCGGATGAGGCTCGTCGAGGTACGCGGGGACGGCTCCCTCGGCTACAGCTACACCACAGCCGCCGGCCAGCCCAAGGAGTACTCCTCCGACCAGGTGTTCCACTTCCGGGGGTTCAGCCTGGACGGCCTCGTTGGGGTTTCGGTCGTCGACCTGATGCGTTTGCAGCTGCAGCAGGCGATGGCGTCGCAGCGCCAGCGGACGTCGTTCCTCAAGAACGAGATGCGGCCGAGTGTCACGATCACCCACCCCGGGGATCTCGGCCCGAACGGCCGCGTGAAGCTCGAGCGTGCATTCCGCTCGGCGTATGGCGGGCCCGAGCACGCCGGGACGCCGCTGGTGCTCGACGAGGGCATGACGATGGCGCCCTTCGCGTTCAGCGCGAAGGACTCCCAGTACGTCGAGTCTGACCAGTTCCGGGTGGAGGAGTTTCTCCGCTACATCGGCGTGCCGGGAGTGCTCTGCGGCTACGCCGACAAGACGGCGACCTTCGCCTCGGCCGAGGCGTTCTTCCAGTCGTTCAAGGACCACAACCTGGGGCCCTGGACGAAGAACCTGGAGACGGAGCTGACCATCGCGCTCCTCGGGGTCCAGGATGAGCTCTTCTTCGAGTTTTCCCTGGACGCGTTCCTGCGCGGCGACTCCACCGCGCGGGCCGCCTTCTACCGCGTCATGGTCGAGCTCGGGATCCTGACCCGCAACGAAGTGAGAGCCCTCGAGAACAGGAACCCGCTGCTGGGCCTCGACGAGCCGCTGACGCCGAAGAACATGAGCAGCGGCGCCGACCAGACGCCGGAGCCGGCGCCGGCGGCGCCGCCGAGGCGAGCCCCAGAGGATCCCGCGCCGGACGACTCGGCCGACGCGCAGCGCGTTGCGCGCCTCGAGCGCATCGCCCGGGAGTCCGCCGCGGCGATTGTCCGGCGCGAGGTCCTCGCCTTCGCAGGGGACGCGACCCGAAAGGGTGCCGCGGCGAGGTACGCGAGCGACCTGGCCGGCTGGCGCGCGTACGTCGTCGAGTTCTACGCGGAGCACGCCGCGCTCCTCACCGCGCGCCTGGGCATCCCGGAGGCCCTCGCCGTTCGCTACTGCGACCGCCAGGCCGGGGAGCTCCTGCGACTGGGGGTCGCGGCGGTCGAGGCCTGGGAGGCCTCGCGCGTGCCCGAGCTGCTCGAGCTGGTCGCCGCCTGAAACTGAAAGGGGAGCCACATGGAATTCGTCGGCCGAGTCTGGGCGATCCGCTCCGAGGTCGCAGAGCATCTCAGGGCCCGCCTCGAGTTGGGCGGAGTCGCGGCCGCGAGGGGCGAGCTGCCGGGCCCGATGGCTGGGCGAAGCCTCGAGGCCTCGCTCATGGCTGTCTCGGACCCTCCCGATGGCGGGTCAGGAGGAGCGCTGCGCGGGGGCAGCGTGGCGGTGATCCCGATCTTCGGGACGATCACCCAGCACGGCGGCTACTGGGGCACCTCGCTCGACGGGCTCGTGGCGGCGATCGCCCGGGCCCTCGCCGACCAGGACGTCCGTGCGCTCGTGTTCAACGTCGACTCGCCCGGGGGAGAGGTCTACGGCCTCACCGAGGCGGCGAAGCTGATCCGCGAGGCCGGCCGGATGAAGCCGATCGTCTCCGCCGTCAACTCCCTGGCCGCCTCGGCGGCATTCTGGGTGGCGGCCCAGGCGACGGAGCTGCTCATTCCGCCGTCGGGCGAGGCCGGCTCCGTCGGCATCTACGGCATGCACGTCGACATGTCGGCGGCCCTCGAGAAGGAAGGCTTCAAGGTGCGGATGATCTCCGCACCGAAGGGCGGCGCGAAGACGGAGGGGAACCCCTACGAGCCCCTCTCCGACGAGGCCGCGGCCGCGATGCAGGAGGCGGTCGACCGCTACTACGCGATGTTCCTGGCCGACCTGGCCGCGGGCCGGAAGAAGCCCTCGAAGGACGTCGAGGCCAACTTCGGTCAAGGCCGCGTGGTGGGGGCGAAGGATGCAGTCGCCCGGGGGATGGCGGACGGGCTGGGAACCCTGGCCGACGCGATCCGGCGCGCGAACGCCCTCGCCGTCGCCAGGCGCCGCTCCACGGCGGCGCTGCAGGAAGCTCAGGCCATCAGCGCTCGGCTCGGGCTCCCTTGACACCTGTGCTAGCCTGAGGCCTGACAGACGTACGGGCCCGAGCCGAGAACGGCGACGGCCGACCGCCGGAGAGACCCGCACCTCCTAGCAGCGTGCGTGATCCAGCGGCACCCGAAACAGCGATTTCGAGGTGTCCTGTTTCACGCGCGCTGTTCGCGTCTTACGGGCGCCCAGGAGGCGAAGGGTCATGAATTCCAAGGCGAAGAGGGCCGCACTCGCGGCCGAGTTCAAGGCGTGGCTGGACGCCATCCTTCCGGCCGCCAGCTCTCGCGACGTCCCCGGCCTGACGGCCGAGGAGGAAGCGAAGAAGAAGGCCTACCAGGACGGGCTCGCGGCCCTGGACGCCATGATCGCGAACGAGGCCCTCTCGGCCTCCCTCGCCCCCGCCTTCACGCCGGCGCCCGCGGCCCCCGCCGCGGCCGTCCCCGACGCCGGCGCCATCACCGGCCGCACCACGGCCGGCGCGCCGAACCTCGCGACCGACCCGGCCCGCGGCTTCACCGGTCCCAACGCCCTCGCCGAGTTCGCGATCGCCGTGCGTCGCGCGCAGAAGGGCAACATCGACCGGCGGCTGATCGAGGGCGGCCTGTGGGTGAACGGCCTGCAGGCGGCGCCCTCGAACTACCACCAGGAGTCCGGCACAACCGAGGGCGCGATGGTCCCGCCCGCGATTGCGTCGGCCATCTGGACCCTCGTCATGAGCGACCCGCTCATGGCGCTGCTCACGATCGAGCCGACCGAGGGGAACAGCGTCGACCTGTACGGCGACGAGACGACCCCCTGGGGCGCGACCGGCGTCCTGGCCGCCTGGCGCGCCGAGGCGGCGCAGCTGAGCCCCTCGAAGCTCGTCACGAACCCGAAGCAGGTGCGCCTCCACGAGCTCGCCGCCTTCGTGCTCGCCACCGAGGAGCTCGTCGAGGACGCTCCGCGCCTGAACGACCGGCTCACCGTCAAGGCGCCCTCGGCCATCCGGTGGAAGATGATCGAGGCCTTCGTGTTCGGGACCGGCGCCGGCCAGCCCCTCGGGTGGTCGCACGCCAACTACGCGGGCAAGGTGGCCCTGAGCCGCAAGACGGGCGCCCAGGTCAACCCCGACGACGTCGTCAACATGTACGCCCGCATGCTGCGGCAGGACGGCCCCGACAACACGTTCTGGGTCGGCAACCCGGACATCCTCCCCGACCTGATCCTGCGCTCCACGATCGGGAACGTCCCGATCTGGATGCCGCCGACCGGCCTCGCGGCCGCGCCGAACGGCACCCTCATGGGGCGGCCGCTCTTCTGGAGCGACCACGCGCAGACGAAGGGGACGGCCGGGGACCTGCAGTACGTGAACCCGGACGGCTACTACGCCATCCAGAAGGGGACCACGAAGTTCGACGTGTCCATCCACCTCTACTTCGACTACGCCATCACGGCGTTCCGGTGGCTGGTGCGCGTCGGCGGACTGCCCCTGCTGACGGCCCCGGTGTCCCCCGCGAAGGGTTCCAACACCCGATCGCATTTCGTGGTCCTGACGTAGGACCGCGGGGAAAGGCAAGGATCGATCGATGCACCCGAACCTCAAGCCGTCCGACAAGCTCACCCTCCTGGCGCTCATCGCGCCGCTCTCCCAGGGCGCCGGCGCCGTCTCCACGGGCTGGGTGAAGGGGTCCGACTTCAACCAGTTCCTGGCCGAGATCGACGCGGGGGTCCTCGGGGCCTCCGCGACCCTCGACGCCAAGATCCAGCAGGCGAGCGACTCCGGCGGCACCGGCGTCAAGGACGTCACCGGGGCCGCGATCACGCAGATGGTGAAGGCCACCGACGACGGCAAGGTGTCCTTCATCAACTTCGGGACGGACAAGCTCGACGTGGCGAACGGGTTCTGCTACGTGCGCCTCACCGTGACGGTCGGTACCGCGGCGTCGCTCATCGCGGCCCGGCTGTACGGGATGGAAGCCACATACGGGATCGCCGCCCACGCTGCCGCGGTGAAGGAGGCGGTGGCCCTCTTCTAGGGGCCTCTGCCTGCCGAGTCAGCCAGCTCGGGGCGGTCCGCGCGAGCGGGTCGCCCCGGCCGTCTTCTTCTCGGAGGCCTCTGCAATGCCCCTGTCGGACTATTCCGTCTTGTCCCTCGAAGAGCTCAAGGAGTACCTGGCCGTCGGGGGCGACGCGAAGAACCTGGTCCTCGAGCAGATCGCCAACCGGGTATCGGACGAGATCGAGCAGTACCTCGGTCGGCAGATCGTAAAGCGGCCGACGGCTCTCACTGAGTACCACACCATGCAGGCCAGCGGCTCGCCGGTCTGCTCCCCAGAGATCCAGACGCTCGACTGGCCGATCATCGACGTCACCAGCGTGCACGAGGACGTGGCCGTCCCCAGGACCTACGGTGCAAGCTGGGCTCTCACGGTCGACGTCGACTACGAGGTCGTCAAGTCGACCGGGCTGCTGAGGCGGATCCAGGGATTGGGGTTGCCCATCCCGTGGGCCACCGGGTCTCGCGCGATTCGGCTCGTCTACACGGCCGGCTACGCGACGCCCGACGCCGTGCCCGCGAGGATCAGGGGCGTCGCGCTGCGCTACGCAGCGCTCATTTGGGCCGAGGTCAAGAACAGCTCCTTCGGGGTGAGCGGCCAGTCTGACACCCTCGGCAACTTCACGCGGTTCGTACCGGCGCAGCTCACGGAGCCCATGAAGGCAACGCTGGACCCGGAGCGTCAGGGCTCTATCTGGCAGTCCGGGGAGCGGGCCGCGTGAGCGACACCGTCACGCTCGCCCAGGCGATCGCCAGGCTGCGGGAGTTCGACCGGAAGGGGCTGCGGGACGCCACGAAGAGCGCGTTCTACCGGGCGCTCCAGATCGGTCGCCAGCGCGCCGTCGCGACCCTGGGAAGGACACAGCTCGGCAGGATGGTCCAGCGCCGCGGCGACGTGGCGCTCGAGCTCGGCCTGAAGAGCCGGGCGAAGAAGTGGAAGGTCGACGGCGCGCTCGGGTCCCTGAAGCGGAGCACGATCCCCCTGATCGTCCGGCGGGCCGAGATGACGCCCGGCCACGCCGGCATCGGACTGCGGAGCGGCCTCGAGGCGATGGGCTTCGCGGCCCTGATCGAGTCCGGGGGCCGGACGAAGCCACACCAGATCAACCGGATCCGCCTCGCGGGCTACTCCCGGAAGGCTGACACCCGAGCGAAGCAGGTCGCCGGCGGACCGCCCCTGACCTTCCAGGTCGGCGGGAAGTGGGTGTCGCCCCGGGTCGTCAGGCACCCGGGCTCTCACGTGCCGCGCAACCCGTTCCTGGGCACCGGCGCGGAGGCGGCCGCGCGCGCCCTCCCGGGCGAGTTCGAGCGGTCGCTGCTCCAGGCCGTGCAGAAGGCGGGGCTGTAGATGGCCGAGAGCCTGCACAACCAGATCGCCGACGCCTTGAAGGCGCGCCTGGGCGCGATCGCCAGGGACGGCGGGGCGACCTATTGGTACACGCCGGACCGGGTGGCCCGCGTGCAGGGCTACGACATGCTCTCCGCGGATCCCACGGTGGGGATGGCCTACCTGGTGCGCGCCGGCGAGGAGCGTCACGCGGAGGAGTCCACCGGCGATGCCGCCAGCGGGGGGGGCGTCCGCGCGGAGGCGGAGTTCTGGGTCCTGATGCTGCGACCCACCGCGGCCGCCGACGAGAACCCGTTCGGGGCCGACGCCAGCACGAAGGCGATCGAGCAGGACCGGATGGTCCGAGACTTCCTGCGCGCCCTCTGGCTCGACGTGACCCTGGGGGGTCTGGTGCAGAACGTCGTCGACGGGTCCCTGGTGATCGACCGGGACATCGAGGTCCGGGGCTGGGCGGCGGCCGAGGCTCGCTTCACGATCGTCTACAGCTACCTGTCGAGGATCCCATGAGCGCGGATCCCGAGGACGAGGCCACGGGGCCGGAGGAAGGCCCTGGCGTGGGCGTGGACGGGCCGGAGGCGCCCGCGGGGCCCGCAACTCTGGGGGAGATCCTCGAATCGTCCCATGGGCGTTTCGTGGCGCGGGTTCGGGAGCGCCAGAGGAAGGGAGAGCTCGAATGAAGGTCCAGTGCAGCGGCACCGGCTACCACCCGGCCACCGGGCTCGACCTGGTGGTGGGCGAGATGGAGGTCACCGAGGAGCAGGCGGCGACGCTCGAGGCCGCGGGGCTGCTCGTCACGAAGGCCAAGCGGGCCCTCGAGCCCGAGAAGCACAAGGAGGAGTCAGATGCGCGCGAAGGGCTTTCAGGGGATCGTCGGCCGCAAGAAGGGCGCGACGTGGAACACCGCCGTGGTACCGGCGGCCGCGGACGGCATTGAGGTCCTCTCGGTCGTTCCGTCCGGGGGAACCGACCTTATCGAGGACAACCAGATCACCGGCCGGGTGACGCAGCGGGAGGCCTCTGCTGGCCTGAAGAACATGACCGTCGTCCTGCGGACGGCGCTGCGCTACGAGGGCAACGGCTTCGACGTCGCGATGGTGACGGGCCTCGCGGGCGCACCGACCACCGTCGACACCACCGGGAAGCTGCACGTGTTCAAGATCAAGGACTCCATGGACGGGATCTTCAACACCCTGGTCTACGAGTCGGTGAAGGACACGAAGGTCGAGGAGCTGTCCTCCGTCAAGTGGAACAAGCTGAAGATCTCCGGCAAGTCCGGCGAACGGGTCGAGATCGAGATCTCCGGGATCGTGGCGAACTGGACCGACGCGAGCGGAACGAACACAACGACGTCGATCGACAGCATCACCCTGACGGCGACCCGGGAGTACGCGCTCTTCCACCAGGCGGTGCTGTGGATGAACGCGCAGTCCGGCGGCGCGCTCTCGGGGAGCGACGCGGTCCGCATCTCGGAGTTCGAGATCAACGTCGAGCGCGGGATGGACGCCAGGTTCACCACGGGCGGCGGACAGGTGTGCGACGAGCCGATCGAGAACGGCTTCCTGAAGGTCTCGGGCTCGTTCGGCTTCGCGGCGCTGGAGGACGGCACCGGGGGGAATGCCGCGTTCCTGGCCGAGCAGATGGCCGCGACCGCCAAGAAGGCGACGCTCGCCATCTCGTCACCGAACCTCGCCGGTTCCGCCACGGAGAAGTACTCGTGGAAGTTCTGGCTCCCGAACCTGCAGTTCGGGGCGGCCAAGGTGGGAATCCCCGGGCCGGGCGGGCCGACCTGGAGCATCCCGTTCACGGCGTGGCACGTGGCCACGGTCCCGACGGGGTTCACGGCCGGCTACCTGGACGCGGTCACGATCGAGAACACGAACAGGCTCACGACGGACGTCCTGGCGTAGGCCGGTTGTAGGCCGGTTGTAGGCCGATTCAACTCGCGGGCACGCGCGCCGGGAGGCAGCTCGTCGCCCCATCTTGGAGAGCGGTGCATGGCGCTGTTGAAGACGATCTACGCGGAGAGCGAGACGGACCCCGGGCAGTGGTTCGTCTGGAAGCAGGAGGGGGAGGAGACGATCGAGTTCAAGGTCCGCCACCTCCCTCCGGCCGAGCGCAAGAGGATCAACCTGAAGCACCTCGGGAAGAAGCGCCGGCTGAGCCTGGGCAACCGGGTCGAACAGGAGTACGAGGTGAACGCCCAGGCCGAGGCGACGCGCGAGATGGCCGCCTACTGCCTGATGGACTCGAAGGGTTTCACGTTCCCGGCGGGGCCGATGCTGGCCGAGCGGCTCACGGAGGCCCTGGGCGAGAAGGTCGGAGCCAGCGTCACGCTCGACGGCCACTGGTCCGAGGACGTCAAGGACCTCATGCTCCGCAGCGGTTTCGGCGCGGAGCTGCAGGCCTTCATCGACGAAAAGGCGGCGGAGATCCTCCAGCAGAAGAAGGACGAGGAAGGGGAGGCGTCGGGAAACTGACCGCCTGGGTAGCCTTCCGCCTGGGCTACCCGGGCATGAGCGCAGAGCGGTGCCGAGGCTGCAAGGTGATGGGTGGATGCACTATCGAGAGCGAAGCCGAGGCCCGCGCATTCACGGCGGCGATGCGGGCGCACCCGGCCGCCTGGCCCACGCCGGACATCAACCCGGCGCCCGTGCAGGTGGGCGACACGCTCGAGCTCGCGCCCTGTGTCGGGCCGGACTACCGGCAGCGGTTCAAGCGTGAGTGCCCGCGGGTCGAGCTGTGGCCCGAGAACGCCCAGGCGGCGGAGCTGGTGTTCGCCGCCCTCCCGGAGCACACGCGACCGCTCCTGCCGGCCTATGTCGAGGCCCTCTCGGCCGAGCTGGGGGACGAGGCGGGCCCGGTCGTCCTGCGGGCGTTCCGTGTCTTGCAGGGGGCCGCGGTGAACGCCTGGTTGAAGGCGCAGGGTGACGCCTGATGATCTCGATCAAGATCCCTATCGAGCTCGAGCAGATCGGCAGCGGCGTCAAGACATCCATCCTTGGCCTGGAAAACGTCGAGAAGCAGGCGAAGAGGACGCAGGCCGCCGTCAAGGACGTGGGAACCGGCTTCGCCTCGGGGAGCAGTAGGGCCAGCGAGTTCGCGGACGCCACCGGCCGCGTGTCGACGAAACTCGCACGGTCGGTCGAGACGCTGGGGCTGAGCGCAGCCGGCTTCCGGCAGCTCGACGACGTGATGGACATCGCGGAGTTGGGCTTCAACGGGATGACGAAGGCGGCGGCCGGCTTCAACGCGACGAGCGTCGGCGTGGCCGGCGCCGGGCTCGCGATCGGCATGGCCTTCGGGTCCTGGCTCAACACGTTCCCGGCCGTACAGAAGGCGGCCGACGGCCTGCTCCATACCCTGTTCCGCTTCGTGGGTCTCGCTCCCGAGATCGTTGCGTCGGCAGGCCCCATCTCCGAGTTCAGCAAGAGGATCGCCGCCATCAACGCCGATGCGATGCGGAAACAGGTGGCGCAGCTCCGAGCCAGCGGGATGAAAGGCGAGGACATCGCCAAGACGTACGGGAACCTCTCGCCCGAGCTTCTGAAGGAACTTGGGCTCACCAAGGAGGCCTTGAAAGTCGAGAACGAGCGGCTGGCCGTCGCGAAGAAGCACAAGGAGGAGATCAAGCAGCTCATCGAGCTGATGGCCAACCCCAAGGTCAATTTCCGGGACGCGCTGACAGTGAACTTCAAGAAGGACCTTGTGGGCAGCGCGATGGCGACGAGCATCGACACGTCGTCGCTGGCGAACCGGAGCGCCACGTCCTCGGCGCAGGGTGCTGACGTTCTCGGCGGACTCATGGTCGGCGGGATTGCCACGTCGCTCAACATCTCGTACAGCCTGGGACAGGCGCTCGACAGGACGAAGAAGGTCGCAAACGAAGCCCAGCGGTGGCAGGCGGCGCTGCAGGGCGTCGCGTTGCTGGCTGGTGCAATCGGCGGGAGGATGGGCGCCGCCGTCAACGTTATTGGCAACATCGGCAGCTCGTTCCAGGGCTTCGGCAAGATGTCCGGGACGCAGAAGTTCAACACGATCGCCTCCGGGATAGGCCAGATCGGTGGGCTGATCGGCGCCAAGGCGGGCGGGGCTGTGGCCGGCGCGGCAGGCGGCGCGATGGCGGGCGCGGCGCTCGGAGGGGTGATCGGCGGGGTGGTCGGCGGCCTCGTGGGAGGGATCGCGGGTTGGATCAGTGCAGGCAAGAAGGCCAAAGAGCAGATGGCGGAGATGAAGAAGCAGTTTATCGAGGGCGCGGGCGGCATGAGTGCGCTGACGATGCGGGCCCAGGAGGCCGGCGCCTCACTCGACAAGCTGTTCGCCGCGAAGGACACGAAGGCCCTCGAGAAGGCGATGCTCGAGGTGCAGAAGACCATTGACGCCTTCGAGAGCAAGATGAACGGCCTCAAGGAGGCTCGCGCCGCCGCCGAAAGCCTGATGGACCGCGTCGCCAAGGGCGGGTTCTCCGAGAAGTTCGGCGAAGCCGTGGGCGTGATGGTCCAGAAGGTCCAGGACGCGCTCCTGAAGTCGGGCCTGGGCTTCATGGCGACCGGGCCGCTGCGCGACTCGGAGGCGTTCATGGGGGCGCAGGGGGCCGCAGGCGACGTCGCGCAGCTCCTCGCCGGGATGCGGGCCGGCGGGGCCGTCGACGCCGGGCTGCTCGGCGCCGCCGGGCAGTCGGCGGTTGAGCTCCAGGCCCAGGCGGTCGAGGCGGCGAAGGCTGCGGGCCTGGAGGGCGCCGACGCCACGAAGGCCGGTTTCGGGGCGATCGCACCTCTTCTGCGCGAGCAGCTCAACTCGGAGATCGCCGCGAACGGGAAGATCAGCAGCACGCTCCAGGCGCAGCTCGACGAGGCGAAGGCGAACGGGGTGACGATCCTCGCGGATCCGATGGTCGAGAGCGTGGCCGTCGAGAAGGCGATGCTCTCGGAGCTGAAGCGCATGAACGGCGGCGGAGGGGGGCCCGAGGCCGCTTTCGCGTCCGGGACCCGCGGGCTCCGCACACTGAAGCGCGACCTGGTCGCGCGGATCCACGAGGGCGAGGGGCTGATGGTCATCCCCAAGGACGAGATGACCAGCATGTCCTTCCGCAGCTTTGCCAAAGGCACGCCACGAGACGACGAGGACCGGATCTACGGACCCCGGGGAAGGCCAGATTCCGCGGCCGGCGTGGGAGACATGCCATCGCCGGTTCCCACAGGTGGGGGCGGGGCGCCGGCGCCGGCGGTTCTCGAAGAGATCGTCGGGCGGGCCGCCGCGAGGGCCGCCGCGGCCGCCGGGCCGCGCGTGACCATCAACAGCAACCCGGTCCTCAACATCCAGGACGGCTCCCTGGCGCGCACCGTCGACAGTGCTCGCGCACTCGCCAGGGCGGCAGAGGAGGCCTTCAGCCGGGCCCTGGACCAGAACAGCCGAGGCCTCCGGAGCCAGCTGGAGCAGCTCATCGACCGCCGCGTCGCGGCGAGGGCGAGGTAAGGTGGGGCGCTACTCCGTGGCGATGCTGGCGGAAGTGCGCAAGCCGGCCCCAGCCGTCGTCGAGCTCTTCAGCCTCACGATCGCCGGCACCTCGCGCTACTACTCGCAGCTCGGGGCCATGGTGTCCGGGGTCGGCCTCTACGAGCCGAAGGTGCTCTCCTGGGGTGCGCTCGCGCGGGGGGTGAGCTGGCGCTACAACTCGCTCGAGCTCTGGACCTACGACGTCATCCTCGACGACGCGGACCAGGCCTTCTCGAAGCTCGTGGAGGGACCCAACCGTAACGCCATCCGGGGCAGTGTGGCGACTCGCGTGCTGGCATCGCCGAACGTCGCGCCGGCCTCGTGGTTCACGAAGTCCATCGGCCAAGTCGACACGATCCGCCAGCCCGGACGGCTCATGTGGCAGATCACGGTCTCCAGCAAGGACCTGCCCCTGAAGCGCGAGTCGATCCCCAAGCACAGCATCACGCGGTCGGACTGGCCGAACGCCTCGCTCGACGTCCTCGATCAGCCGTCGCCGATCGCTTACGGAAACCTGTCGAGCGCGAGCGGGGGAAACAACGGGGCCGTCCTGTGCTTCCTCGTCGACACCGTGAAGTACAGGTACCTGGTATGCGCCGGGTGGGCGAAGGCCGTCGACAAGGTGTACGCGGACGCCATTGGTGTCGCGGCGGCAGGGTACACCGTCACCCATCCGATCGTGAACGGGCGGGTCTACACCTGCATCGTCTTCCCGACCGACCAGGGCACGAAGACAATCACCGCCGACATCCAGGGGTACGAGACCGTGGGGGATGGGAGCGGCATCCTCATCGTCGACCCCGCGGCGATCGGGATCCACGTCCTCACCAACTGGATCTTCGGCGACTACCGCTCGGGTGCCTGGTTGTCGCCGTCGACGGCGCCTGTGGATACGACCTCCTGGGGCACCACCTTCTTCTCCTCGCGGAACTACTCCGGGTCGCTCTACGTGGGCACGAAGCGCAAGGGCCTCGACGTCCTCAACGACGTGCTCGCCTCGGCCGAGGCGAAAGCCTATTGGACGGCCGCGGGCACGATCGCCCTGGCGATCGACGACTGGACCACGTGGGCATACCCCGACCAGGTCCTGCTGGAGGACGAGATGAACGGCTGGGATCTGAACTTCCCGACCGTGAACATCATCGACTCGATCGATGCCCGCTACGGGCTCCGCCCGGCTGACGGTTCCTACACCCAGGCCCTAGCCGTGAAGGACCTCGGGATCCTCGAGCAGGCCCCGGACACGCTCGAGCTCCCGTGTTCCGCGGCCTTCATCGTGTGAGGCGCTGACGGTGCCCCTCCCGAACGAGCTCTCGAGCCTCTACGCCTGGTACCGCGCCGATTCGTACGCCCTGGGCGACGGCGCGACGATCTCCGGGGCATGGACCGACAAGACGGGCGGGGGACGCTCCCTCAACGCGGCCGGATCCCCGATCTTCCGCGCGGCTGTTGTCGGGAACCAGCCGGCGGTGGACTTCAACGGCTCCGCGGCCGCGTTCTCGATGTCGACGTTCGGCTGGGAGGCGAACCTCGCCTCCCACACGCTCTTCGTCGTGTTCCAGCCGGATACGGCCTTCGCCTCGGCGAACGCCCCGGGGATGTTCGGCAGCAGTGGCGGGGATCAGTCGGAGGCCCTAGGCTTCGACCACGCGACGAAGGCGCCCTTCGCGCGATGGGCGAACACCGGCGGCGCCGTCCGCGCGAACGCCTCCGCGATCGCCACCCAGTGGCACTTCGCGTGGAAGCGCCAGAACGGGCCCTCCACCTCGATCGAGATGTGCCTCGACGGTGGAGGGATCGCCACCCAGGCCCTCAGTGGCACACGCAGGGCGATGGGCTCGAACGCCTACATGGCCCTGGACGGCGGATCCTACTTCAAGGGGCAGATCGCCGAGGTCTTCGTCTTCAGCGCCGCGAAGAGTGCCGCCGAAGTCCAGGCCATGGTGGACTACGTCCGGAGCCGCTACTTCGTCGTCGTGCCCAGGCAGAACGAACAGGAGAGGGATGTCCTCTCCCGCCGGCTCTGGGCCCTCCGGCGGGCTCCTGGACTGCTGACAGTGGAGGCGCCGCTGTGGGCTCTCGACCTCGATGTCGGCGACCGGGTCGCGCTCCAGTCGCGAGTAGGCCCATCGAACGACGGCAAGGGCTGGCTCGCGAAGAAGTGGCAGCGACACGACTTCACCATCCAGCAGATCGAGGACCTCGGCAACGGGAAGAGCGTCCGCCTGCAGCTGCTCGACCGCAGGCCGCTTGACGCGCTCTTGTGGGATACCGCCTCGACCGACATCCCCGCAGTCATCCTGAACGCCAGGCGACAGAGTGGCGTCGCACGCTTCGGCAAGGGCTCGCTGGCGATCACGTTCGCTCGGGCCTCGCGCGCGTGGGTCGAGAACCCAGCCGACCCGACCGCGGTGATGCAGATCCAGACCGACGAACGCGCGCTGACCGCCGCCGGCGAATACCTCGAGCCAGGGCGCATCAACCAAATCCTGCGGTCGTCCTTCGCCAGCGGGACGACGGGCATCACTCTCACGGGCACCGGAGTGAACGGGTCGGCCATCGCGGTCGACACCAGCGACCTGCTCTTCGATCCCGAGTCGTCTCCGAACTCCCTGAAGTTCACCGCCGGGAGCCCCCACACGGCTCTCCTTTACTGCACGTTCCCAGTGACGGCGACCATTCCCGCCAACTCGGACCTTCGGCTTTCAATCGACCACCACACCGACTCGGGTGAGGCCCTGTTCTATTGGCTCTCGAGGGGAGTCGACGGTCAGTACTGGAATGCCGGTGTTGGCTGGCAGGTCGGGTCGATCGGGAACCAGTTGCCGACGGTGCCAATCCGCAGCGCGGCCGCTCGCTACGTCTCGCCCTACCTCAATCCAGGGTTCGCGGACACGACGCTCACGCTATCGATCGGGCTCGCCTCGGGCGGCACAGCAGGCCGGATCTCGCACCTCTACCACGCGCAGATCGAGCTCGGCCTCTTCGCCACCAGCAGGATGCTGAGCGACGCCACGGCCTTCACGCGCTCGTCGTCGCTGTTGTCGATCGCGGTGCCGTCGGCAGCAAGGGTCTACGAGCCTGCCCTGGGGTCCTTCTATGCAGAGGTGATCCCGGAATGGACTTCCTGGGAGACCTACGCCGCCCCGGACCGCCACGTCTACTACATGACCACCAACGGGGGCGCCGACTACGACGCGCTCTACTACCAGTTCAACATCCCAACGGGCCAGTGGGTGTTCGAGCGAAAGGTGGGCGCCTCCGTCTACACGGCGACACACGAAGGCGGCGCGGAGGCGGGGAGCCTCAATCGACTCTGCTGCAGGTGGACGGGAGCGGAAGGGGAACTAGGGCTCGCCCCCTACACCATGAGCGTCTTCTGGAACGGTGAAAAGGGCACGGACGCGGTGTCGGTCGCGCCGACTTTCGCGGGAGGTGGAGAGACACTCTACCTAGGACAGAACCCGGCGACCGGACGAGTGTTCGGTGGCGTCATCCGGAACCGCCTGATCCGTCCCTACGCGCCCACGGACGAAGAGATGGGGCGCACTCCATGAGGGAGGAGTAGCCGGATGGCCGAACTCTACGCGGCGGGGGAGAACGTCAACCTGCTGGAGCGGGCCAGCGCCATCACCCTCAGCCCCGCGGTGGATTCGCTGTTTCCGACGGCGAACCTGTATGACGGCCGCCTCACGCGGCCGACGCGGCACGGCTCGAACGCGGCCAACCCGTCGATCACCTTCGACCTGGCCGCCTTCGCTCCCCAGGGCGCCGGGACGGTGGAACGGTGGGTCCGGGCCGGCGAGCGGCGTCGCATCACCTCGTCCGGGACGACGTCGATCACCGTCCAGAACCTGGCCACCAAGAAATTCCTTCAGTTCAGCGGGGTGGGCTGGCAGACCGGCTCCGTTGCTGCCCTATCCTCCCCCGGAGCGATCTCGTATCAGGTCGAGTCCCTCGCGGTATGCCAGTCGCCAATGGTGAAGCTGCAAATCGTGATCACGAGCGGAACCTCCGTCACCGACTGGCCGCGATGGAACGGGCTCATCGTCTTCGGGCACCAGCTCGACGTCGGCCTGGTCTGCGAGATGCGCTCGAGCACCGACAACTTCTCCGGGTCGAACGTCCTCGAGGCGACGGGCGCGATCCTGCAGCCCGGGTTCGTCATGTGGGCGCCTTCCGGGATCGCGAGCCGCTACGGCCGGCTGCTCCTCACCGGCACCAACCAGGTCATCCCCTGGTACGCCTGTGTCATGCCGTGCTGGCTGGAGACCGCGCTCCAGGCCGCGGATATCGGGTACGAGGAGAAGACGCGCGAGTCGCAGGTCCGGAACGAGAGCGACTTCGGCGTCGTGAACGTCTTCAACCTGACAGCCGGCGGGCGGCGGAGCCTGAAGCTCTCGTTCCGGGCGAACTCGCCGGGCGCCGCCGAGATTCGGAACGAGCTCGTGTGGCGCTCGCGCGGCGGAGCCTACCCGGCGGCGATCATGCCGAGGTCGGACGAGGGCAGCGTGTACCTCGGCCGGTTCACCGACGAGTGGGGGGTCAAGCGCGCCTTCCTGGAGACTTGGGACACCGACCTGTTCCTGGCGGAGGATGCCGTCGTCGCACCGCTCACCTAGCCTGCGGCGTCGGCGCGGGCGTGAGGCCGTCGGTTATCCCCTTCAGCACCTTCTTCTGGAGCTTGTTGCTGTCGATTCCCATGCCCCAGGAGAGACCTGCATGGGCGGCCTTGGAATTCACCGTGACAAGCGTTTCGATGTCTGACGTGCCGACGATGAGGAGTGAGGCCTCCTGGGTCCCGCCTCGGAACGAGATGGTCCCCTCCACCTGGTTGGCGTTGTTCAGCGTGTAGTTCTGGGCGATGAAGGCGAGGGCCACAGTCCAGACACGCTCGCGCGGAGCGTTGAACGTCTGGGATCGACCCTTGGCCTCTAGCGGTGAGACCGCAACCAGGACGGTCAGGACCAGCATGACCAGTAAGAGCTTCCTCATTGTTCTTTCTCCACCCGAACCAGACCAGGGTACGCCCTGAAGGCGGTCCGCGTCACGATCCACTGGCACCCGTTTTGGCACCCGTCGCTCCGGTGTACGCCGTCTCGGCTCTTCCGAAGCCGATTCGCGTATGACCCGTTCTGAGAGTACTTTAGGGGAGAATCAGGGAGGGGGCGGGAACGGCTGGGACCCCCCTGAATAGGTTCGATTCCTACCCGCTTCCGCCAAATGTCGTGCCGCGACAGGTACTTAGAGAGCAGCCTCACCACGCTGGCACCCGTTTTGGCACCCGTCGCTCTTCCCGTGTCTTCCCTGCGACGAGGCCTTCCTTGGCCGTCCACTCGCCATTCGGTGACCAACATGCGCAGCACCGGACGCGTCGTGTCGTGAGCGAATACCAGACTGGCCTGCAGGAGAGCCTTCGGCAGAGCTCGCAGACGCCGGCTGCCTGGAAGCGCGAGTTGAACAGGTTGCGCACGCGAACCCACTCGCCTTCGTGAACGATCTTCCAGCGCCTACTCATCGAGGCCTCTTCTTCTCGACGTAGGCGGCCGTCCGCCCGAGTGCCGCCCGGATGTCGACCTCGTCGACGATGTTGTAGCGGTCGAAGGTCGAGCGGGTCTTGTGGCCGGAGATCTTCATGGCCACGGTGAAGTCGACGCCGGCGCGCACCATGTTGCGCAGCGCCGAGCGGCGCAGGTCGTACGGGAGGAGCGTCAGGGGCAGCCGCGCCTCCTTGAGCGCCAGGCGCCACATCTTCCGGTAGTCCTTCACCGGCTGGCCGTCCTTCCCGTGAGCGCTGCGGTGGAAGACGAGCTCGCACCCGAGGCGCCGGCTCTTCAGCCGCCGGCGGACGATCCGAAGCAGGGGGCCCGTGAGGGCGATCGTCCGGCCCTCGCGCGTCTTCGCCGCCCGCGGGTCGAGCCTCATCGCCAGGCCCTCGAGGTCCACCATCTCCCAGGTGATCTGCCGGGCCTCGCCGGGCCGCATCCCCGTCCACCCGCACCACTCCACGAAGTCGCGCACGTCGGGGTCTGGGATGGCCGCCACGAGGCGGGAGAACTCCCCGGGGCCCACGAACCCCTGCCGGGCGTTCTGGACGCGCAGGAGGGGGATGTGGGGCACCACGGCCACCTTCGGCGGCGTGTGCCGAGCGGCGAGGCGATAGGCCTGGCGCAGGAGCTCGCAGCGGCGGTTCACGGTGGCCGGTCGGCGCCCCTCGTCCAGCCAGGTCTTCTGCGAGCGCTCGATCGAGGCGGTGTCGAGCTCGAGGGCGGGGCAGTGGCCGAGCTCGCTGCGCACGGCCTTGAGCGTCGATCGGGCCTTGTCGAGGGACGCCACCCCCCGCACCTCGAGGTGGACCAGCAGCTCGTCGAGCAGCTCGCCCACCGTCACCCGCCGGACCTGGGGGGTCACGTAAGTCCCGAGGTCCCGCTTCCGTCGGAGGGCGAGGAGCCGCTTGGCCGCCACCTCGGGGTCCCGGGTCTTCAGCGTCTCCCGCACCTTGCGGCCGCGCTGGTAGGTGACGGCGTAGAAGATGCCGTTCCGGCAGACGAGGTAGCCGTCGCCCTGGGCCATGGGGTTTACCTTCTCGACGCCACCGGATCGAACGCACTACGCAACCAGTGGGGGCACGAAAGTTGGGCAGCGAATGGACCCTCAACGGCGGGGGACCGGGGTAGCGTCTCGCTCACGGGCATCTTGGAGCCGCGTCCCTCCGCTGGCTCAAAGGCCAGAAGGAGGGCAGTGTGCTACGCGCCTCGCTTCTTCAGGTATTCGTCGAGGGCCGCGATCGCGACCTCCTGCAACGTGGTGCGGTACTCCACGGCGTAGGTCCTGGCCCGCTTGCGAATGGCCAGCGGCGCCCTAAACGAAACTCCCGAATCGCGTTTCAGCTCGGGCAGCGATGGCTGGAACTCGGCGTGAGTGCTCTTCTTCATGGGCCGCACTCTAGCCTGAATGCATGGTCGCGTGCAAGCAGTTTTCCGCTTGACTGTGTGCGCGCATGCATGTACGCTGGCACCCGTGCGTAGGGTAACAGTCGAGCAGATTCGTGAGGCCCTGACCCTCTCCGGGGGGAGGGTGGCACGTGCAGCCAGGGTGCTGGGGATCGCCAGGAACAACCTCTATAAGCGCCTTGCCAGCAGCGGTATAAGCCCTGACCAGTTCCGGGGTAACACCGCCACCGGTGTCGGGGTGACAGGCGTTGCGCCCGCTACAACTGGGGCAGCGCGGCACGCTGTCCCCGCGGGTGCCCGCGCGGAAACGTCTGTCTCTGTTTTGCGACCTGCCATCTTTCGCGGGGGCCGAAGCGCGTCTACCTTTGGCGACGTGAACAACGCGGCTTCAGCCGACGTGCCCGACGAGCCGAAGCAGTTGCGGCTGTCGCGCAGCGTGTACCTGCGACCGGATCAGGTGCGCGCGCTGGACGACGCCTGTCTCGACCTGCCGCGGATCCTCAGAGAGAAGATGTCGCCGTCGAAGGTGCTCGAGCGGTTCATCGACGATTGTTTCCCGGGCTGGATCGAGTCGAAGCTCGGAGAGGCATCGAAGGCGCGGGGCACGCGCGAAGAGTAAGGACGGGCCACGGCGCCGCCTACCTTGGCGGGGGACGGCGCCGCGACCCGCAGCAACCACCCGGAGGTGGCAGCCGTGGCGAGCATAGCGCAACCCGACCGAGCCGCGACCCCGGTTGCATCCGTGCACCTGGGACCCAAGACCCTCTCCGCTGCAGCGACCGCGCTGCGCACGCTGGCCGACCTGCTCGAGGCCGGCGCGGTGCCGTCTCCGCCCGCCCCGCCGGTCGAAGAGGCTGACCCCCTGCTGACGGTAGCGGAGGCCTCGGTCGAGCTCCGCCGGTGCGCCAAGCACGTCCGCGCGCAGTGCGTGACGGGGGCCATCAAGGCCATGCGCGACGGCCGCGGCTGGCTCATCCGCCGCAGCGCGCTGCGGGCCTACGAACGCAGGAGGACGGCATGAGAGTCAGCGTGCTTCGGCCCTGCGACCTCTGCCGCTCGCCCGTCGCCGGCAACTCCCGCGGCGGACCGGCGCTCGACTTCCGGCGGATCGTGATCGAGCGGCAGCTCCTCGACATGGGCGCGATCCGTGAACACGCCGGGCTCTCGATGCTCCTGGGCGGCAGCGAGAGGCTCGCCCTCGCGATGGGCAGCGATCGGGAGGCGACGGGCCTGCTGTCGTCCTGGGAGCTGTTCGTCTGCTCCGCCTGCTGGACCGACCTCGCCGAGACGGCGCTCTGTCGCGCCCTCGCCGAGGGGAAGGGGAGGGAGATCCCGGTGCCCGAGGTGCGCTCATGAGCGACGACGCCGAGCGCGTCGACGAGCTGCTCGAGGCCGCCGCGGCGGTCGTGGCTCGAGTCCTCGCGGTGTACCGCCCCGAATATGTGGAGCAGGCCGCGGCCAAGGAGCCAGAGAGCATCCTCGGGCGCGTCAAGGCCCTTGAGGCAGCGATCGAAAAGGCCACTAGGGAAGCGGCGCTTCGCACCCAGGTGCGCGACGCCCGAAGCGGCTCGCGCCTGCACTTCGACTTCGCATGTCCTCTGACGGGGTGCCGGCACTGCTGCGTCTGCGGCCTCGGGTCACAGCCGCTCCTGATCCATGCAGGCCCGTGGGCGGCGGGGATGTGTCCCCTCTGCGCGAAGAAGGTGGAAGCCATGAACGAACACGAAGCCGGCGGGCGCGGCGTGACAGGCAGACCCGGCGACGCCGTTGGCGCGTCCCCACGGGGAATGATGCCGGCCGCCCCTGAAACGATCCGTTCTGGCGAGCCGCCGTCGGCGATGACCCAGCCCGGCCGCTCGTCGGCTTCGTGCTCGCCCATGACCACCGGCACGCAGGACAGCGCGCCCCCCACATCGCCCTTCGAGCCACCGATCGATTTCTCCCCGGAGGCGCCGCACCGTCTGCGCCGGGCCGAGGACTTCCAGGAGATGCTGATCCGCTCCGAGATCACTGACCGGTGGCTGAACGCGCTCGCCAAGGAGACTCCGCACGCGGCGCTCATGCTCGCGCTCGACGACTACAGGCGCGAGCTGACGCTCCTCGCGCTGAAGCGCTGCGGGGCCAAGCTGTGAGGCTGACACCGCAGGGCGTCGGGCTCTTGATCGTGCTGCTGGCAGCGCTCGTATGGGCCCTCGCCCTCCTCGGCGTCGAGTGGGAGAGGGTCGGGCTGCAGCTCGCGGCCGCGGCGCTGCTCCTCCTCGGCAGCGTGCTGATCTTCGTGGCTCTCGTGAAGGTGGACCGGCCGATCGACCGGCCCTGGTCGCACGTTGCTCGCGGGCGCCGGCCCGCCGGCGCGAACACGCGGAGGCCTGACGCCTCCGTCCCGTTTCCCTCTCGCGCCGACGTCGCCCATGGTTCAACATCCCGCCCCCGGCCGGGGGGCGGGCTCACCCGCTCGAGGCCCGGCGCATGAGCAAGCGCCTCTCCTCGATCGACCAGGTCGTGGTCGGTGACGTCGTGTGGGCCTACGCGCGGGGGGCGTGGCGCCAGGCCGTGGTCGTGGCCCTGGCCAGGACGCGCCTCACGGTGGGATACGTCCTGCGCGGCGGCCAGGCCCGCCACTCGGTCCTGCCCCCCTCGAGGCTCCGACGCGAGTCGCCTGGACGCGGACATGTCGTGACCACGGGACACGAGTTCGAGGGATCGAAGTCGTGACGGCCCTGGCGGTCGTCATCCTGGCCGTCGTGATCGCCAGGGGAGTACTCCAGGACCGGGAGCCTTCGCGGTACGCAAGCGTCGGGGAGATGGCCGCGGCACGGGCGACGACCGCCGCGAGGCTGCGGCGCTTCGAGGAGGAGCGGGCGCTGTTCATCCGGTATGACCAGGCGTGGGCGCGCGCGGGGGTGAGGGGCCCGCGGCAGATCTACCTCACCGCCCACGACGGACGGAGGGCGAGCGGTGGGTAGCCCGAGGTACCACGCTGGCATCCTCGCGGGCTGCGCCCTGTCGCTCACGCCGGGCGCCTGGCCGGCCGCCGTACCGGGTCTAGGGCCGATGCGTGGCGGTCAGCCGCTCGCCCGCTGCATCGCCTGCACGCCGAGTGAGCACGCCGCGCGAGCCTCGACGTTCGTCAGGTACGGCGATCGCCCGCTCTGCAAGCCCCACGCGACGACGCTCGCCGGCGGTGGTGAGCTGCCGTTCGTGGCCGAGGCGCTTCGGCGGGCGACAGAAGGGGGACGCTGATGCCCTGCATCCCGGCGCGGTTTCCGGATGGCAGCTCGGCCATCGTCTGCACCAGGGGCCGGCGGCCGAAGCCGTGCGTCCACTGCAGACAGCCGAGCTCCCGCCTCTGTGACTTCCCCGTCGAGCGCAACGGGAAGGCCGGGACGTGCGACGCGGCGCTGTGCGCACGCTGCACCTGGGCGATCAGCGGCGACCGGGATCTCTGCAGGGCTCACGTCAAGGAGTGGGCAGGGGAGTGGGGCCCGGCCGGGCGCCCGCTGGGAGACCCGGCATGACGAGATCGTCCGAGCCTGAAGGGACCCGCGGCGCCCAACGCATGCCGGCTGCGAGTGGAGGGCTCATAACCCCAACCCAGCCGCGGGTCCCTTCAGGTCCGGAGCAGGCTGAGGGCGCCGTGCGGGTCTGTCCCGAGCACAAGCTCGTCCTCGAGGAGCGCGGCGACCACCTCTTCTGCCCGGCCCCGCGTCGGCACCGCTGCACCCGCTGGACGGTGGTGGACCGGAGGAAGGGGCGCGCGGTCTACGAAGCGGACAGGGAAAGGGGAGGAAGGGCGATGGTCACGAACGAGAAGGTGGCCGTGGCGGGGACGCCGGAGAAGAAGTCCGCGACGCTCGAACGCGCGAAGTTCGAGGACGGGACGCACCTGGTGCTCTTCATCCGGATCACGAGGGAGCCGAAGCGCTGGGGCGGGGATCCTTTCCGGCTCCGCTGGTCGCAGGGCCCCGGGAGCGGCAAGAAAGGGACGACGCAGGGCGTGGCGAAGACGTGCCCCGACGAGTCCTCCGCGCGAGAGGCGTTCAAGGCGGCGGTCCGGAGCGCGATCACCCAGGGCTGGAAGCAGGTGCCGATCGGCGCGGGCCATGCGTTCGAGCTGAGGCCGAGCCCGGCCCCGAAGAAGCGGGTCGCCTCAAACGCCATGGCCGCGCTCGAGCACTGCCGGAGCTGTCGCAGGCCCGTGCGGTTACTGCTGACCGCGAAGGGCCACCGGATGCCGATCGACCCGGACCCGGCGGGTCGATCGACCGGCCTCGAGCGGACCTCCTACGGCAGCCTGGCCCCGAGCCTGGTGATCCGCGAGGGCCGCGTCCACGTCCTGCGGCCGCTCGAGCCCTGGGACGGCGAGCTCTACGTGAGCCACTTCGCGACCTGCCCGGAGGCGCGGCGGTGGCAGCGAAAGATCCTCAAGAAGGCGGCCGAAAGGGCGCACGAACGCGTGTGGGAAGGTCTCGACGAGGAAAGGGCGAGGGGACGGAGATGACCGAGAGGAACGCATGAGCTCCAGCGCGAACGCGCGCGAGCGCCTGGTCCACCTCGTCCAGAAGCTCGAGCGCCTCGAGGAGGCGAAGCAAGCCGCGGCCGAGGAGCTCCGGGACGCCTTCGTCGACGCGAAGAGGGCCGGCTACGACCCGAGCACCCTGAAGACCGTCCTTCGCCTCCGCAAGCTGACGCCGGAGGAGCGCGAGGAGCGACGGGCGCTCGAGGCGATCTACCTCGCCGCCCTCGGCATGCTCGAGGGCGGCCCCCTGCCCGACGAGGCGCGCCGACGGCTCGACGAGCAGGACAGCGCCCCGCCGAAACCCGAGCGCAGCTCCGGGCCGCAGGCGAAGGGGGCGCCAGCCCGCAAGCCGGCCGAGGCGCCGGCGCCCCCGCCCCCGCCACAGATGAGGATGAGCCTCAAGGATCCGAAGGAGGCTCGCCAGGAAGGCCGTGACGCGGCCGCGGCAGGAAAGCGGATCTACGACAACCCGTTCCCCGCCGGTGACCCGTGTCGCGCCGCCTGGGACGAGGGCTGGTGCGCGCAGCTGAAGTCCCACGGCATGGATACCCCCGCCGCCTACCAACGGCGTACGAAGCCTGACCAGACGGACAAGGCCGCCGGCGCCGGCGAGAAGAAGGGGGCCGCTTGATGGCCGGGCCGATCCGGGCCGTCGAGGCGCGGGAAAAGGACACCACTGCCGCCGCGCTCGATGAACTCCGACAGTACGCCGAGATCCTCCGGCCGCAGGACGCCGACGAGCCGATCCTCGCCCCGACGGTCGCGCACGCCGTCCACGAGTGGATGGTCGAGCTCAACTACGCGCAGGAGCTCGAGGCAGCCAAAGTGCAACCACGGCGCCTGGCGCTCCTCTACGGGCCTCCGGGCACGGGCAAGACGACGCTCGCTCACCACCTGGCGTGCCGCCTGGGGCTCCCGCTGGTGGCCGTGCAATCCGAACGGATCTTTGGGCGGTACCTGGGCCAGACCGGGGAGAGGCTAGGCAATCTCTTCGACCTGCTGCAGGGCGTGGAGAACCACTGCGTCCTCCTCCTCGACGAGTTCGACGCGCTGGGCGGCAAGCGGATTGCGGACACGGGCGGTGGTGGCGCCGCCCAGGAACGCAACCAGGCCCTCACCGTCATGCTCCGGCGGATCGAGGGCTTCCGGGGTGTGGGGCTCGCGGCGACGAACACGAAAGACGCCCTCGACTCGGCGATGTGGCGGCGCTTCGGCCTGCAGATCTCCGTGGACCTGCCGGGAGAGAACGAGCGCTTCGCCATCATCCGCAAGTACGGGCTCCCGTTCGACCTGGAGGACTCGGCGATCGACGTCCTGGTACAGGTGACGCGCGGCTGCAGCCCGAGCCTGCTGCGGCAGCTGATGGAGGGGATGAAGCGCACCCTCGTGCTGGCGCCGAGGCTCCACCTCGACGTGTCGAGCCCCGTACGGGTCTTCGCCCACGTCCTGGCGTCGATCTCGCCGCCGCCCGAGATGGAGCAGCCGCCGCTGTGGGCCGACGCCGGCGCCGTTCACAAGGTCAAGGGCATCACGTGGCCACCGGGCCGCGCATGAGAACTGAGAAGGAACAGGGGAGGTGGATCTGCACCGTCCACTGGAACGAGAACATCAAGGCGGCGAAGAAGCGGGAGAAGGAGGTCGCGGCGGCCGGCGACACCGGCGAGGCTCGCGAGGCGCTCCGGAAACGGAAAGCCGAGGAGGAACAGGCGCGCGAGGAGGCCGAGCGCAAGCGATGGGAGAAGGCCCGGCCCGCGGTCGTCGCCGCTCTCGCCGCGGCCGTGAAGAAGGCTCCGGCGGGCGCCGGCGGCGTGCTTGGCAAGGAGCTGCTCCAGGCGCTAGAGAACTACTCGTACGGCCCGGCCAGTTCTGCCGCCAAGCACGTGCCCCTTGGGAAGAGCGCGGAGGACCTGGTCCGACACATGGCCTTCCGAATCATCCTGGCCGACACCGAGGAGCTGGATCTCAACGACAAGAGGTTCGTCGCGGGCGCGAAGGCCCTCGGCGTCGACGTCGTGAAGATCGTCGAGGCGGCGGCGCCCGCCGATGTCGTCCTGCCGAAGTCCAAGAAGGGGAGAGTGCTCCGATGAAGCGAGTCAAGAAGTCAGACAGCAGAGACGGGTGGTACCAGTTGGAGCCCGGGGATTGCCAGCGTCTGCTTGATGGGCAGCCCAAGAACAGGGTCTTGCGAGAGTCCAAGGCGATCGGGTTCGCCCGCGACATGGATGCCGGGAAGTGGCGTCCGAACGGGGAGCCGGTGATCTTCGACGAAAACGACGAACTTCTCGATGGTCAGGGTCGATGTCGGGCCTGCGTGATCGCCGGCAAGCCCTTCGAGGCATATCTGATCTACGGCGTGCCGCGCCGGTTCTTTCCCACGGTGGACACCGGCCAGAGTCGGCTGGGGGCGGACACATTGAACCTGGCAGGCTTTCAAAACTACGCCGTGGCCGCCGCGGTCGTCCGTCTCGCCATCCATTTTTCGCGAGGCCATTCTCTTTCCGACGGTCGCCGCGTCCCGAACTGGGAACTCGCCGACTGGGCCAAGAAGAACTCCGAGAGGATTGGCCGTGCGCTCGAAGACGTTGCTCCGTTCTGGAAGAAGTCTCCGCTACCGCCGTCTCACCTCGTCTACGTCTACATGGAAGCGCGCGAAATAGATCCCGCGAAGGCGCTTGCGTGGGCCACAGGAGTCGCCTTCGGAGAGAACCTCTCCGCCGGTTCGCCGGTGCTCGTTCTGAGGAACCAACTGGCTCGACTTAAGGGCCAAGCGCACGTCGTCAGCCCCTACGAAAAGCTGGCGTGGGCGATCAAGTCGTGGAACCAATTCGTCGCTGGTCGCGAAGACGTGAAGCTCATCAAGTGGGTCACAAAGGGAGGGAAGGGCAAGAAGAACACGGAGGATTTCCCGGTGATCTCAGGCCCGGCGCAAGAGTAGGCCAAGAAGGACGTCCTGAAGATGCAGACAGAGACATCCCCGGGTGGCCGCCGTCGCCGGCGGCCGTCGCAGCGCCAGCCGAAGACCGAGAAGCCGTGCCGCGACTGCGGCCTTGCCTTCACGGCCGGGCCGTTCGCGAAGTGGGGGCTGTGCTGCAGGTGGAAGCACCGCGGCCCGAAGAAGCGCCAGTTCACGCCCGAGCAGGACGCAGTCATCCGCGAGCGCTACGACTCGAGGGTGCGCGGCCGGGCAAGCGAGGTGGCCCGCGCCATCGGCCTTCCGGGCTGGGTGGTGAAGCGCCGGGCCGGCGAGCTAGGTCTCTCGCATCCCCGGGGAGTGTTCAAGGAGTGGAGCGAGGAGGAGATCGTCTTCCTCGAGGAGAACGTGGGCGTCCGCCACGTGCACTGGATCGCGCAGCGCCTCAAACGGTCGACGGTCTCCGTGATCATGAAGCTGAAGCACCAGCACGTCAGCCGGCGCGTGCGCGACGGATGCACCATGCGGGACCTCGAGCTCGCCATCGGCCTAGACCACCGCCGCATCGAGCATCTCGTCGCCTCGGGGAAGCTGCGGGCGAAGCACCGGGGCGAGGTGCACAAGGAGGCCTGGCGCTTCGCCGACGACGACGTCCGAGACTTCGTGCGCCGGTACCCGACGGCGTTCCGCCTCGACCGCGTTGACCAGCTCTGGTTCCTCGACCTGGTCTTCAAGGGGAGGATCGGCGGCGGGGCGCGCGCGGCGGGCGAAGGAGAGGCGGCGTGAGCGCGAGCCCGGGCCCGCAGATCCCCTTCCGGGTCCGACGCGGGCTTCCGGCGCCGGAGGCCTTCGCGCACGGCACACGCGCGCGCTACGTGACCGGCTGCCGCTGTGAGGACTGCAGGGCCTCGAACCGCCGCTACTACCACGAGCGCGAGGCGCGCGGCCGGGCGCTCGCCGCCGAGATCTCGGCCCCTGCGATGCCGGCGCCCCAGGAATGGACCGCCCCCGACGGAGCGAGGCGGATCCGCGTCTACAAGCGGGCCTGCCCGGGTGTCGAGGGCGAGCCCTGTCCTCTCCGCGCGCACCTACGCAGGGACAGCAAGGGCGGAGTCTGTCGAGCCTGCCGCCACCGGCTCGCATGGAACGGTCTCGTCAGTACCGCCGCCGCGAGCGCGCACGTCCGGAAGCTCGGCTATCAGGGAGTGGGCTACAAGTCCGTGGCCGCCGCGGCGAGCGTCGGCGTCCTGACTGTCTGGAAGATCCGGTCCGGAGAGCGGATGTGGATCCGGGCGGCCACCGAGCGGCGGATCCTGGCGGTGGACGCCGAAGCCCGGGCCGACGCGTCGACGGTGCCGGCGGGATCCACCTGGCGGCTCGTCCGGCTCCTCCTCGACGAGGGGTACACGAAGGCGCGGCTTGCCCGCGAGCTCGGGGCCCAGACGCCCGCCCTGCAGCTGGGCCGCCGCCGCGTCCTGGCCATCACGGCCGTGCGGGTCCAGCGCCTCTACCACCGGCTCACGGCATGAAGCGAGGCACCCCCACCCACCCGAAGACCCTCGCGCTCGCGGCGGCCCTCGGCCTCCCGCGGTGGGGGGCGGTGGGGATTCTCGAGAGCCTCTGGCACTTCGGGGCGTCATACGCCCGCCGCGGCGACATCGGCCGCCACAGCGACGCCCAGATAGCCATCGGGATTGGCTGGCAGGACGACGCTCGGCGCCTGGTGGCAGCGCTCGTCGACACCGGCTGGCTCGACCGCTGCTCGTGCCACCGGCTGCGGATCCACGACTGGCCGGTCCATGCGGACCGGGCCGTGGCGAAGACGCAGGAGGTCGTGCGCATGGGCTGGCTAGAGTGCTACGCGCCTCGCCAGACCACTGTAGCCCAGGACCCCGGGGGACCCGCCGGCAACGGCGATGGATCCGGGGAGGGAGCGATCCCCGAAGATGACGGCGGGGACTCGCGAGGGGGCTCTTCGTCAGACGGCTGGCTCGAGAGCCACGCGCCTCGCCAGGACCCCGGGGGGCCCGCCGGCAACGGCGATGGATCCGGGGGACGTACGCACGCGTGTCACACGCGTGTCGCACGCGTGGGTCCTGCCGGTGCCGGAGCCGGTGCCGGAGCCGGAGCCAACGGACCCCCCTATCCCCGCCGGCTGGCGCCGACGGGGGATCTGTCGATCGAGGCGCAGCGCCGCCGGGCGGTCAGGTACTGGTGCAAGCTCGGGGGACGGCCTGGGCGCCAGGACCGGAGGCAGGTGTACGAGGCGCTCGTGTCGGGGCGTCCCCTCGCCCAGGTCCTCGGCTCGATCGCGTGCAGGGTGCGGGACGACCTCGTCGCCAGAGGGCGCCTCGCGCCCACAGACCCCTGGCCGCCCCCCGGGCTGGCCCCGTTCGACCCTCCAGCCACACCGCCGCCTGAAGCGCAAGCCTCGCCGGCGGACGTCGATTCCGAGGCCGGGGCGATCGCCTGGGCGGGCGCAGGCGAGGCGCTGCGGGCGAAGCTGAGCCCGGAGGCCTGGGCGACCTGGATCCGCCCATGCCGCGGCCTGTACGTGCGCGAGGGCCGGATCGTGGTGGAAGTGCCGGACGCGAGCTTCCTGGACTGGATCGGGCGGAACTGGAGCGCTCACCTGCAGTGGGCGGCCGCGGAGACCGGCCTCGAGGGAGTGGACCTGGTCATGGCGTCGGCGCCGGCGATCGCCGGCTGAGGATGGATCCCTTGGACAAACTGCAGATCGGGCAGGATGGCTTTTCCCTGAAGGTCGAGAGCTTCGAGGACGTCGTCGCGATCCTCGGCCGTCGTGGGCGCGGGAAGACGACGACTGCCACGGTAATCGTCGAAGGGCTCCATGCCGCCGGCGCGCGCTTCGTGGTGGTGGACCCGGTTGGCGTCTGGTGGGGGCTGAAGAGCAGCCGCGACGGACGACGGCCGGGGATCCCAGTCGTGCTGATGGGCGGCGAGCACGGGGACGTGCCGCTCGCGCCTGAGTCCGGCGAGATCATCGCGGACTTCGTCGCGGACCCCACATCGCCCTCGGTCGTGCTCGACTTGAAGCGCTTCACTCAGGGCGAGATGGTCCGCTTCATGACGGCGTTTCTCTCACGCCTCTACCACGTCAACCCGGACAAGTCGCTCCACGTAGTGCTAGACGAGGCCGACCAGGTGGCTCCCCAGCGCCCGATGCCCGGCGAGCAGGCGATGCTCGGCGCTGCACAGCGCGTCACGAAGCTCGGGCGAGCAAAGGGGCTACACCCTATCCTCATCACACAGAGGCCCGCCACGCTATCGAAGAACGTCCTCACCCAGGCGGGGTTGCTCATATCGCACGCGGTCACGGGTCCCCAAGATCGCAATGCTATTGACGACTGGATCAAGGCAAACGCGGAGGAGGGCGAGCGGGAGACGTTCCTGGCCGAGCTCTCCGGCCTGCCGCGTGGCACAGCCTACTTCTGGAGTCCCGACCTCGCGCCAGACGGACGGCAGCGGGGAAAGGACGACCCGCCACTCTTCCGCCAGGTGGCCGTGCGCGATCGAGAGACGTTCGACTCGTCAGCAACCCCCAAGCGCGGCGAGGCGGTGAAGCCGAAGGCCCTGGCCGAGGTCGACCTCGAAGCGCTGAAGGGCCGGATCGCCGCGACGATCGAGAAGGCGAAGGCCCAGGACCCACGGGAGCTCCGGAAGCGGATCGCTGAGCTCGAGCGCGAGCTCGCTAAGAAGCCCGCGGCGCCGTCGCAACGGGTCGAGGTCGAGATCATCAAGCCGCGGCAGCTCCTCCGTCTCGCCGCGGTGGCGCGGATCCTCGAGCGGCGGGTCACCGCCACCGAGGAAGCCGCGCGCGTCGTCCGTAATACCTGGCAGGAGATCGACGCTGCGCTGAAGCGCGCGCGGGCGCTGCCGGGCGACCCCAATGCCCATGCCGTGAGCCGCGTACCCGGGGCGCCGGGGCTGGGAGTGTCCGGGGTGGGTCCCGGAACGCGTTCCCAGGCCCCGGTCGCCCCGGCCGTTCCTCGAGGCAGCCGCTCCACAATCGCCGAAACCGCCGCCATGCTCACCGGGCCCGAGCGGAAGATCCTCACGGCGCTCGCGCAGTACGGCACGCGACCCACGCGGGCCCTGGCGCTGCTGACCGGCTATGCGGCGAAGGGAGGCGGCTTCCGGAACACGTTGAGCGCGCTGCGCACCCGCGGCCACGTCGACGGCCGCGAAACGGTGCGCATCACCGAGTCCGGCGCCGCCGTCCTCGGCGCCTGGGAGCCGCTGCCGACCGGACAGGCACTCCTCCGGTACTGGCTCGAGCATCTGCCGGGCCCGGAGCGCAAGCTGCTCGCCACCGTGGCTGACGCCTGGCCTGGTTCGATCACCACGGAGGCGCTCGCGGCCGCGACGGGGTACGAGCCTTCGGGCGGCGGCTTCCGAAATACGTTAAGCCGGCTGCGCACGCTCGACCTGATCGAGGGCCGCGGCACGCTGCTCGCTGCCGACGAGCTCTTCGAGCCCCCGGTGGCGGTGGCCCCTTGAGCCTCACCAATCCCCGCCGGTCTCGGAGTGCGCGCCGCGAGGTCACGCCCGCCGAGCTCTGGGCGCGCGAGGAGGCCGCAGCGAAGCGGCATGCCCTCGAGACTCTTCTCGCCTGGCACATCAAGACCTGGGGCCTGCCGGTACCGGTCAGGGAGCACCGTTTCGATCCTGTGAGGCGGTGGCGGTTCGACTTCGCCTGGCCGCCTTTCATGGTGGCGGCCGAGGTGGAGGGGCTGACGCGCGAGGGCGGCCGCCACCAACGGATCGCAGGGTTCGAAGCCGACGCGGAGAAGTATGTGGCCGCGCAGCTCGCCGGCTGGACCGTCCTCCGCTTCACCGCGAAACAGGTCCACTCGGCCGACGCGGTGCGGGCGATCGAGATCGCGCTCGAGCGCGCGGCCCGGCGATGAGCGGTCCCCCCGCGGTTTCACAGGCGGACCGAGAGCGCGCGCACCGACTTCTCGATCGAGTCCTCGACCTCATGGCCACGCGCGCGCTCTCGGGGGGAGTACTCCGCCTCGACGCGGATCGTCAGGGCCGGCTCCACCTGAAGGCCCATGACCTGGTCGTGGACGTCGAACGGCTCTTGACCCTGACGGAATTGGAGCGCAACCTCTAGCCGGTCGCACCTCCCCGCGCCGGCCCGCCAGCGCTCCGGCGGGTACAGGGAGCCCGGGATACGCGGTCGCAGAAGCCCCCGGACCTCATGCCGAAGGAATCGGCGAGGTCGGGGGCTTTTCGCATGGATGGGGGGGCGGGCGCCACCGA